>ERZ1023415.6-NODE-6-length-219935-cov-34.415836_pt1 | contig 219935 bp, 195 predicted proteins | sample MGYA00380510_ERZ1023415 | MGnify/ENA primary metagenome ERZ1023415 (study PRJEB33173, sample SAMEA4830299) | metagenome | study: EMG produced TPA metagenomics assembly of the PRJEB25223 data set...
TCTGAATCTGAGTCACTATCTGAGTCTGAGTCGCTGTCTGAATCGGAATCGCTGTCTGAGTCTGAATCACTACCAACCACTAAATCCCCATCAGCCGAACCATCTGTTGGTTTAACTATATTTTCGTTATCCCAGTAAAACTGTCTTCTCACGCCACTTACAGTATCATTCGTTTCTGAAACTCTAGTCTTAACATTTTGGCCACTCTTACTATCATATTTACCTTCAACTTCGATAATATAAGCGCCATCAATATGACCAAATTGAATGTTAACAGAGTTATCACTATTGTAAGTAATCCATCCATTAAAATTATTTGTGACATCTACTAAGTTTGAACTATTAGTATCGTTATAATAACTCTCACTCAATTGACTTGCGTCTTTCACTTGGTAAATTTTGAATTTTGTATTTTTATCAATAATTGTACTTGATTTACTTTGATCAGTTTGATAACCCTGAATACGCACATTTGAATTATATAATGTATTTTCCATAGGATTAACATAAATCTTTTGCTTAAAGTCTTCACTGCCTGAATGCAAATCGATATCTGTTATAAACGAACTAATATTTGGTCCATAAGCGTCTTTTATACCTTGGTACGGCGAATCATAACTAATATTTAAAGTCTCAGTGTAATTCTTATCAGCTATATTAAATGTACTACTATAGCTACCACTATGAGGCGTATTCTTTCTATCTGTGAAAATTGGCAACTTGAAGTTCCCTTTAATATTATTTCTGTCATTAACGAAATTCGTAAAAGTATATTTTACCGTCTTACTATTTACATCATAAATACCATTAGCTACCACATCTCCATTGGCATTTGTTAATGGCTTAACCTTCATTTGATTATTAAGTTTCTCATAATTTACATCACCATTAACAGTAACACGTTGTGGATATTTAACAGTAAAATAATCGCCTTCTTTAATCTTTCCATTCACGCTAAATGATGCATTTAAATCTGAATAGCCACTATGGTTAGGGTCAAAAGACTTTTTCGACACATTAAAACTATCAACATTTATTTTATCGTTAACATTAGAACCTTGTTGTTCTGAATTCGCTTCATTTGTTGCAGCTCTACTTACAGGCTGTGCAAATCTTGAAACTGTTCTAGGTGTAGCTTGAACTTGTATTGCATTCTTTTCATTCGCTTGATCATCTATCGGTGAGTTGGATAACGAATGATGTCGAGTATTAGAATTGTTTAATCCATTAACTTTATTAACTGACTTTTGAGTTGATTGGTTACGAGTTGAAGCACTATCTTGAGGGCTATAAGTTTCTGTAACCTGTTCTTGAGGTGAAACACGTTTTGAAGTTTGCGATGTTTGTGACTGTGAATTTTGTTTTGCTGATGCTTGCAGTTCAGGGTTTTGGGCTTTAGTTGTTTGAACTGTTTGCTCAGTTTCTTTCACGTTATGATTTGTTGATTGTTTATTCAATTGTTCTACATCTTCATCTCGAGAAACTTTATGAGTATTTTTTGTTGTTTGATTGTTTGTTGTTAATGTTTCTTGATTTGAATTATTATTTTCTACTTCTTGTTGCTTTTCTGTTGTGTTATCAGTTGATTGGGCGTCACCTGATAAATCTTTAGCATTGCGTGTGTGATTTTGCATTACTTCTTTAGACGTTTCAGTCGAAGTTTTCTCTGCTGATTGGACATCATTGTTTTGGGCTTTTAATGATGTGCCAACTTCATCTGACTGATTATCTAGTTGTTGGACGTTATGGTTGTTTTGTGTGGTATGAGTCTTTTTTTGAGTATCTCCTAGCTGTCCAACTGGGCTACTATTCGAAGCTTCCTCATTGTTTGAAGTGAGTGAAGCAGTGTCGGTAGAATGCTCAGCCGCTTTTGCTTCATGATCAACTCCAAAAATTATTGTTGCACCAACTAAAATTGATGCCGTTCCTACTGTAAATCTTCTAATGGAATACTTGTTATGCCTGTTAGGCACGAAATCCATCCTTTTTCTCAAAATACATCACTTCCTAAAAAAATTTGTGATTTTAATTTAATCACAAGATAAAGAATACTACATTTCTCGATTATATAAAAGAGTTAATTTAAAAATTAATGATAATCTTTATATGAAATGCAATTGTTTTTGGTTGTATGTTTTAATATTTAATTATAATTTAATTTATGTAGTGTATACATATATTATTAAATCGGCATTAATTTCTTTTAAAATATAAAAGCACTAGTCAGAATTATTTCGCTAGAAAGTAATTCAACTAATGCTTTAATAGAATATATATTTAATTTAGAGTGTGTTTTAACTAGAATGGCAAAATAAGAATTTCTTCAAATCGAAATTTCAAATTTAAAATTCATCTTTATAATTCTTTGCTGATCAACCAATTTTTATTACTTTTAAATAGAACTTTATCTTCTCGAAGCTCATTAATAATATGTCCTGTTGTTTCTCGAGATATGCCTGCCATATCACTTAACAGTTGTATTGTCATAAATTGTTTTATTTCGTAGAATTCTTCATTATCGTATCCGACAGTGTGGCATAGATAACGTAAAATCTTAGTCACGCGTTCTTTCGCAAGCTTGCTGGTTAACGCCATATTATATTCAATGTGCTGACATTGGGTTTCACTCAGTAATTCAAATAACCTTACGAAGATATCTTCATGCGTTTTGCAAAGGTATTCAATTAAATCACGAGGAATGCCTATGACTTCACAATCCGTCAAAGCGGTACACATTTCATTTGGCACTTTATCTTGAAATAAATTATTCAACGGGAACAGCACTTTTTCTCTATTTAAATAACGATACATGTCGCCATTTAAATTAAAATTCTCTCTCATGATATTTCCTTGTAATAATAAATAAACGTGTGTCGTTTCGTCTGATGAAAAGTAAATCACTTGTCCCTTACTATAATGCCTAACAAAACACTGGCTTTTAAACGGAAGTAAAACGCCAACAGGTATATGAATATAAGACGCAAGTTGTTTGAAACTTTCATCAAGTTCATTTTCTCTACAAAAAATTTGATTTCCAGCCATAACATAAACTCCTTACTACCTAAAGCTATTGAAAGGGAGAACGCTATACATCTTTCAAATATGAAGTTGGCGTTAAAGTGTCAAAGAAACGCCACTTCATAGATGTTTATTGATTAAGGGGAGGGGGCCATCGTTCTTATGGTTCCAATAGCTTGATTATTCAACATTTATTTGTGAATATGTGTACCCGCTTGCTTGTCGAACGCATGATAAGCATTTTCTAAATTAGTGATAATTGCTTCTTTATGATTTCCACTTTCAACAAATTCAATTGCCGCTTCAATCTTCGGTAACATCGAACCTTCAGCGAACTTACCTTCTTTCGCATAACGTTTTAAAGTTTCAATATCAATGTCTGTTAACTTTTCTTCATTTGGTTCTTTAAAATTAATATACACGTGTTCTACATTTGTTAGTATCATCAACGTATCTGCGTCAATGAGAGCTGCTAATTTTTCACTAGCAAAGTCTTTATCAATAACCGCTTCGACACCTTCATATGTGTGTTCACTCTTCACAACTGGCACACCCCCACCGCCACAAGCGATGATAATATTTTTCTGTTCGACAAGTGTGCTAATTAATTGGTGTTCTAGAATAGAAATTGGTAATGGTGAGGCAACCACCTTTCTATATCCTCGACCTGCAGAATCTGCTTTATAAATCGCTTCAGGTTGTGCTTCTTTTAAAGCGTGCATTTCTTCCTCAGTATAAAACGGACCAATCGGTTTTGTTGGGCGGTTGAATCGAGGATCATCTTTATCAACTTCTACACGAGTAATAATTGTTCCAACTGCTCGATCGCTACCAATTTCTGATAAAGCTCGGTTAATTTCGGTCTCTAACCAATAGCCTATCATACCTTGCGTCATAGACCCACATACATCGAGTGGCATAGCAGGAGTCTGTGCGCTATCTGATTTAGATTGTTGAATGAGTAAATTGCCTATTTGAGGGCCATTACCATGTGAAATCACGATATCATTATTTGATTGAAATAAAGGTTTAAGTGATTGCATAGTCATGTGAATCGCCCGTCGTTGTGCTTCTGCTGAACCTTCAGATGTCTGAATCGCATTACCGCCTAATGCGATGACAATTTTTTTATTCATAACTCATCGCTCCTTTATCTAGAATACATTAATCGCGCCGCTACATAGTCGAACTAGTCCCACAATTGCTAGAACTATGATGATTGCGAAGAAGATATAATCTACGCGTGTTAAACGTCTTCGGTTGTTTTTCTGAACGATTGAATAAACGATAAGCCCTGGAATATAAAGCAACATCGTTAATAATAAATAGTCAAATCCTGCTGCATAGACTAACCATATTGCGTAAACAGATGCGAGTATACCAATTGTCCATTGTTTTGGTGTCGCATGTTGTTTATGTTCAATTGTATATTTAACTTGATAAAATGCGCTAAACATGTACGGATAAAGAATGGCACTTGATGCTAGTGAAAATGCAAATTGGTACGCGCTATCAGTGAACAACATACTAATTAAGAAAATTTGAACTAATATGTTCGTGATTAATAACGCATTCACAGGTGCGCCGTTTTCATTTTCCTTAGCAAACCATTTAGGGAATAACCCATCTTTCGCAACGATAAATGGCAATTCACCAGCGAGTAATGTCCAACCTAACCAGGCACCTAATACTGAGATAATTAGGCCAATGTTAACAAGTGTTGAACCCCAGTCGCCGACAATGTATGAAAGTACGTGTGCCATAGATGGTGCTTCCAATTTAGAGATATGGTTCTGAATGATGACACCTTGGGCAAGTACAGTTAATAAGAAATATATGAGTAATACTGAAATTAATCCTATCACTGTAGCAGTACCTACATCTTTCTTACGTTTAGCACGACTTGAGAAGACGACAGCACCTTCTATTCCGATGAATACCCATACGGTTACAAGCATTGTACTTTTCACTTGAGACATTGTGTTTCCAAAGCTAAATGGTAACGCACCGTGTGCATTCATGCCGAAAAATCCTTCTTTGAAAGTATCAAAATTAAAGGCAACTAACATACAAATGACAACGAGTAGAATAGGTATTAACTTCGCAACGGTTACAATACTATTAATAAATGCTGCAGTTTCTACACCTTTCAGTATAAGGAAGTGGACCCCCCATAATAAAATTGAGGCAACAAGTATACTTGGGAATGTGTTACCACCTTTGAAAATTGGGAAGAAGTTCCCTACTGAAGACATCAATAGTGTTGCGTAAGCGACGTTGCCTAAAAATGCAGAGAACCAATATCCCCATGCACTGGCAAAACCTATAAAGTCACCAAATCCAGCTTGTGCATAACTATAAATACCACCATCGAGATCAGGACGTTCATTCGTTAGATTTTGGAATACAAAAGCTAATGAAATCATGCCTATAGCTGTAATAATCCATCCGATAATAATTGCAAGACCACCGGCTTGGCCACCCATATCAGACATGAGGTTGAATGCACCGCCACCAATCATTGATCCTATAACGAGACCTATCAATGATGATTGACTTAACTTATTTTCTCCTGATTCGCTCATATTCATTTCTCCTTTAGAAGTAGGGACACATAGATGTACGCTATTTAATTCATCGTTTCGTTGGGAGTGGTTTGGGAAATTAGCGTATATCTATCGTCCCTGTTATAGTAATTTGATTTAACCTAGCCTAATGTCGCAGCCATCACAGCTTTAATCGTATGCATACGATTCTCAGCTTGGTCAAATACTTTAGAGTGCTCACTTCTAAAGATTTCGTCTGTAACTTCCATTTCACTTAATCCATATTTCTCATATATATCTTGACCATATTGAGTTTGTGTATCATGGAATGCTGGTAAACAATGTAGGAAAATGGTATCGTCCTTACCAGTTAAATCGAACATAGCTTTGTTGACCTGATAGTCCTTCAACAAGTTAATACGTTCTTCAAATTCACTTTCTTCGCCCATTGAAACCCAGACATCTGTATAAATAACATCTGCGCCTTTAACCGCTTCATCAATTTTGTCAGTAACGAGAACAGAACCACCATACTTAGAAGCTCGGTCTTTGGCAATGTCGACATATGCTTCTTTAGGGCTTAAAGCTTTAGGTGTACAGATTCTCACGTTAACGCCAAGCATTGCGCCTGCCACCATTAATGAATGTGCCATATTATTACGTCCATCTCCAACGTAAGTTAAATTAATACCTTCAAGATGTCCGAAATTTTCTTTAATCGTCATAAAGTCTGCCAACATTTGAGTTGGGTGCCATTCATCAGTTAATCCGTTCCAAACTGGTACACCAGAGAATTCAGCAAGTTGTTCTACTGTCTCTTGTGAGAATCCTCTAAACTCTATACCATCAAACATCCTACCTAGCACTTTCGCAGTATCTTCTACGGATTCTTTTTTACCTAATTGAATATCATTTTTACCTAAAAATTCAGGATGTGCACCTAAATCGATAGATGCGACTGTGAATGCAGCACGCGTACGAGTTGACGTTTTCTCGAATAGTAATGCGATGTTTTTACCTTCTAAATAATGATGCTTTGTGCCTTGTTGTTTATACGTTTTTAACGTCATGGCAAAATCGATTAAACCTTCAAATTCTTCCTTGGTAAAATCACTTTCCTTAAGTAGTGATCTACCTTTTAAGTCGAATGGTTTCCGGATTTTCTCCATAATATACGCTCCTTTCATTTAATGAGTCGCTATAAAATTGATCATCGTCTTCAATAGGTGCAATGATATGTTTATTTATGCGCTTTCGAAAACGTTTACAATTACAATATAACTATACTATAAATCTTCTCTAAATAGTGGTTGGCTCATACATCTTGGGCCCCCACGTCCGCGAACAAGCTCGCTTCCAGGTATTTCAATTACTTTGATGCCGTGTTTTCTTAACAATTCATTAGATACATAGTTACGATCATATGTGACTACAACTCCAGGACGGATACACAATGTGTTAGAACCGTCATTCCATTGTTCACGCGCGCCATCAATGACATCGCCATTACCTGTAGGGATTAATTCGATATTGTCGACACCAAGCACCTCTTCTAACGTTTGTTTAAGATGACTTGAGTGTGAAATTTTGATATCATTTCCAGATTCATCGTATTCAATAACGAAGATATTCATATTACCTTCTGCTTTAAGAATCGCTGAGTGCGTAGTGAACTTATCATAGTCAATCATAGTACATACTGTATCTAAATGCATGAATGTACGACTTGTTGGAATTTCTATCGCTACGACTTTTTTGAAAGTTGATAATGGATCTTGGAAAATACGTCGTGCCAAACGTTCGATGGCTTGAGCTGACGTACGTTCTGAAATTCCGATTGCAAGGACATCTTTAGAAAGTACGAGTTCGTCTCCCCCTTCTATATTGAAAGGACAGTCACGGTCTAACCATACAGGTACATCTGCATCTTTAAAGCGAGGATGATATTTTAAAATATATGAAATGAAGATGGATTCTCGACGTCTTGCTCTCCAAAACATACGATTCACTGTCATGCCTCGTCCTACTGATGCTTGTGGGTCACGTGTGAAGTATAAGTTTGGCATTGGGTCTAAGTAGAATGGATATTTGTCATCCATGTACTCAACTAAGTGTGTAGATTCTAATTTAATTTCTTCTTTTCGCACACCAGCCATGACTTTGTTAATTAATTCTTGGTTTGACAATGTAGAGAATAATTTTTTAATTTCTTTTTCATGACCAAGAATTGTTTTACGAGATTCTGCTAGAACATCATTGATAAATTGTTCTCTAATATTTGAATCTTCAATGCTCTCTGCAGCTAATTGCTCTAAGTAAAGTACTTCTACTCCTTCATCTTGTAACACTTTGGCGAACCGGTCATGCTCTTGTTGCGCCACCTTTAAATAAGGAATATCGTCAAACAATAGTCCATCTAAATAGTCAGGAACTAAATTTTCCAACTCTTTACCAGGACGTTTAAGCAAAACGGTTTTAAGTTTACCAATTTCACTGTTTACTTGAATGGGTCCATTTGCCATATTCATTTCCTCCTTTTCTATAACTACAGCTTGAGTGTATAGCGAATTTGCGATGGTTTATGTGATTATATTCACAAGTTCGATGTGGAAAGTTTTGTACAATTTAGTTATTCAATACACTTATGTGTTTGAATATACATTTTTATACTGTTATTCCGTATGGAAAATGAATATTCAATTAATATGAAATAATGAATGTTTCGATAAAAAGTTTTTTATTCACTTAAATGAATAGTTAGTCATTATGTGAAGTCAATCTTTTTGTAAAACAAAAAACCTAGCAAACGTAATTAAAGCGTTTACCAGGTTTAAGATTTAAATTATTTAATTATGAAGTTTTATGAATAATTATGATTAAATATTTTGTAATACACGTACTCTGCCAGTGCCTTAGAATGTGTAAGTATCATAATTGTATCATTACCACTGATGGTACCTATGATTTCTTTAAGTTGTAATTGATCAATGTAATAATTGATGCTTTGTGCAAATCCTGGTGACGTCTTAATTAGTATATATGATTCTTTAATCACAGTGTTAATGATTTCTGTTTCGAGATAATCATCTAGTTTTATTTTGGCGTCAATTTGTGATTGATTATTAAGGATTTTGTATTCAAATTGTTTTGCATCGGCTGGGAGGCGGAAGATATTGAGTTCTCTAAGGTCTCTGGCGATGGTCGTCATGCTGTAGCGTATGCCGAAGTGATCATCGATATAATCGACGATATCTGCTTTTTTATAGATGTGATTTTGTTTAACAATCATGGTCACTAAATCTTGTCGTTTGCTTTTTTTCATTAATGATAAACTCCTCTTTACATCTAATTTAAATTGAGTTATATATTAAAAATTCTTTTTATTTAATAATAATTTATCATTCTATTGTTAAAAGATTATGAGAAAGTATGTAAAATTTTGTGACAAATTAGAAATTAGGATCTTCTATTGATTAACACCTTAAGCATCATTTCTTTTAATTTCTTTATAACATGTTCGTCTTAAGATAAAAAGTTGTGAAAGACACAATATATGAACGTGATTAGACCAACTTTCCAGGAGGGAAGGGTCACTACAGTCAGACAACCCGCAGTCTCCCCTTTAGAAATTAAAAAGCCCCCTGCTCTAATCAAGAGCAAGGAGCCAGTGAGGTCAACAATGTCTATATTGAGGCGAGTAGCATTGTAAGTGTTTAACATTAATTCTTGTTTATTAAGGCGTTTGATTTTCGTTCCGTTAATATGTCATATGCTTCTTGTTTAAGTTAAAACATTTGAAATTCTAATTGATTATACACCAACGTCTTCCCATGCTTTTTCAATTTCATTAGCTGTTTCTTCGTCATATAAGTCTAATGCGGATTGATGTAAGGCATCTTTGGCATCTTGGAAGTCTGAGTTAGAAGATAAGTAATCTGTAAGCGCTCTGTAGTAAATTTGTTGCGCTTTATCTTTACCAATACTGCGGATAGTATTGTAAGCTGCTTTATTTGGAATACCTGAGTTAGTGTGAACGCCACCATTATCTGAACTTGTATTTACATAGTCGTCCATGTGAGATGGTTGACCGTATTCTTCTGGATCAGACATACTTCTTAATGCATCTCCGTCACGGTCTGGTGTGTAAACATCTTCACCCATTAAGAAATCGTCATTATCTACAAAGTAACCGAAAACATCTGAGAAACTTTCATTTAATGCTCCTGATTGATCACGGTAAACTAGACCAGCAGTTTCTTGAGTCACTCCATGAGTGATTTCGTGAGCGACGATATCATTAGCACCTGAGAGTGGGATAAATGTACGTCCATCTCCATCACCATATATCATTTTATCGCCAATCCATGCGGCGTTATTTCTATTATCTGAGCCTTGGAAATTGTTAACATGTGCTAATGAAACAATTGGACTTCCTTTATCGTCATATGATTCACGACCGAAAGTATCTTTATAATAATCGTATACTTCTTTAGCGTGATAATTGGCATCGACGCCAGCACGTTGATTATCATCCGTGAAATTCTTGTCTCTGTCTTTTATTAAACTGTATTGACCGCTACCATCGCTATAATTATAAGCAGAAAGTTGTCCTTTATGTGTTAAATCCTGTAATGCAAAGCCACCATCGATACTGTTAATATTGATTTCCTTCGTGTCTCCAAGAACACCTTTACCCGTACCAGTTGTGGCCGCTTCATGAATCATGTTCATTTTATCAACAACTTTTCCTGTTTGCGCATCTACTTTTACATTCCAATGCGCAATTTTAGGCGATGTAGTAATAAGTTCGACGTTGTACACGTATTTATTCGTTTTGCCGTCGATTTCAACTTTGTTTTGTTTTACCACATCGTTTTTCATATTTTTCGCTTTGTCACGGTTGATGTTCGTTGCTTCAAAAGCTTTACTTAAGGCTTGTTCTTTGTTGATAGAGACTTTGTTTGTTGGTTTCACTTTTTTCGCATCAGTGTCACCATTAATTAATACGACTTTCCCTTTTGAGTTAGCATGAACTTTTACCTCTTTATCAGGGGCATAAGTATGACCAACTTTAGGTTGTAAGGTATAATGGGTAAAACCTTTGTTGTCTTTTTGGGTATCAGTAACAGCGTAATCTTTATAATGATTTTTGACATTTTGCGAATCTGGCAACGCTTTTAATGCTTTAGGTGCATCGGTTTGTTGCGTTACTTCCGCATTGATTTTCTGTGTCGCTGATCCCTTTTTCGCATTGGCATCCGTATTGACTAAGGGGCTTGCTACTGTAAGTGCTGCGATACTTGTAAGTGCAAATTTCGAAAAATTCTTCATCTCGTAACCTCCTTAAAAATTTTAAAAGCAACTTACAGTGTCATCGTAATTATATTTTTTTGAAAAGTAAATGAAATTTTCATTAATTTCACACAGTCTTCACTTATAAATTATTTGTATAAATAATTTGTTCATTATTCTCACCACTTATGTTAAAATTTTAACTTTGATGGATTAATATAAGTTATTTTTATTAATTAAGATGTAATAAAATTAATAATTAAATTATACTTGATATAGTTTAGCGTCAGACGATTGCGTTTAATCCATTGGGAATAAAGGTTTTTAAAAGCACAAAAAATCACCTAATCATTTATTAAGTGATTCTTTTATGCTAATTTTTTAAAATTTCTCCTTTAATTGGTTGTGTTGCATTTTCGAATTTAATTTTTAATGATTGTCCCTTTTCCAAATCTGGAGCATTAATAACTTGGAAATGTAAATGTGGTTCTGACGAATTTCCTGAATTCCCGCATTGTCCTACGACCTCTTGAGAATAAATAATATCTCCCTCACGTACAGTAATTGAATTTCTCTTTAGATGCGCTAAAACACTATATTCGTTGCGATCATGCTTAATCATAACGTAATTTCCGAAAGGCTCATTTTCATTGGTATTACCTGGTGTATTATCATTCACATGATTGACTACCCTGACAACTTCTCCATAAATCGGAGCGACTACATCCGCTCCAAAACTATAATAATTAGCGCAGAATTGTCCCCCATCAAACATCGTCTTTCCATTTACAAGTTTCACTAAATCATAAGCATAACGTTGCGTTTCATAATTATAGTGGTAATTAAATAATTCATTGTCTCCGCCCCAATATACCAGCCATTCATCTTTAATTGGCAAGTTATATGTAAGTTGAGTCCACTTATCTTTAAAATAATATAGAGGTTTTAATATAAGACTATGAATGACGTCATCCTCTATAAGCACAAAAACCCCATAATTTTGATATTCATCTAACCAAATCTTTTCACCACTAGATGCATTACCAATATCTACATACAATTTATGCTTTTTAGCAAATTTCATATAAAGGTTTAATGTCTCTTTTAACATCCGCTTACTGACAGATTTTTTCATACTCTTAGAGAATAGTTTGTAAATCTCATTATGCTTTTTATTCTCAATGAGATTGATAAGTCTATTCAAGTTCATTATAATCCCCTCCAGATGCCTCATGATTCATTAAATATATTCCCTAAATTTTATAGTTATCACACTTTTTAGCCTCTTGAAAATAGAAAAAATAGACCCTCACTGTTGAGAGTCTATCATTAAAAACTTATTTTTTAATTACTTTTTTGACTGTGCTCGTTTTTTCAAAACCAATAACTATGCGATCGATTTTACCTTTAGCAGCATCAAACCAAATCGTTGCGCCATTTTTACCTGGTTTAGCATAATAAATACCAGTCATATTATTTTTTCCATTACTTACTTTTTTAAGGTTCTTACCATAAGCAGCTTGAACATCTTTTAAAGATAATTTATTTTTTAAGGAAATATCTAAAATTGAAGCAGTTTTATCTTTTTTAGAATATTCGCGGAATAATTGATCGTATTTAGTCGTAGTTTTTGAAGATTTAGTAGGTGCTAATTTAATGCCATTAAACGTCACTTTACCTTTATTAAGGGCTGTGCGAAATTGTTTATCTAGTACAAATTTAGCATTGTAACCAGCATTACCGTTATAAGTATAATATGCAGTTTGTGTAGTTGCATTTGTAGTTTGGTGAGTTTGAGTTGCAGCATGTGCTTGAGTTGGTGTCGAAGTTGCACCAATACCAAGTAATGTACCGAAGGCTAAAGTGGAAGCAATTATTTTCTTTGTCTTTGTATTCATGGGAATAACCTCTCTTTCTAAAAACGCCGGCATGTCGCACGGTCTTATAGATTATACCCCTTATTCAGATGGCGTACAATTAATTTATATATACAAAAGAGAGTGCTTTTTTAGTTATTTAAAAATATTCGAGGAAAATTCATACCATAATAGTTTAATCGTATCGAATTTAGTTTGATAAGTGGTGGCTAAATTGTCCATGTTACCTTGATGTCTAATGTCTCTCGAGTGAATTGTCAGAGGTTTATTCACCTCACAAATTCAAACAACTCACTTTTACTCATAAATATAAATTTAATATTATACCTAATTGATTTATACTCACACTTAAAATGAAAATCACCTCACTGATTTTAGCGAGGTGATTGTTAAATCTCTTCTATATTTAAAATAACATTAAACTTCTTCAACGAATGAAGTTAAGAAGTCTACATAATAATCCACGAAATCTAAGTAGTTTTGTTTATCTACACATTCGTCTACTTGATGAGGACCTGTACCAGGCCCAAACATTAAGAATGGGAAGTTTTCATCTTTACCGCGTAATAGATTTGAAGCATCTGTAACCGCAACTGTTGGAGTAATAATGAGACCTTCTTCATTTGGGAAATGTTCTCTTGCTTTCTCATGGCCTAATTCTACTAAACGGTTTTTACCAGTTGTTACAACAGGTGCTAAATCAAGATAAATTTCTTGAGATAAACTTGAACCATTGTCATTGGCTTGCTTTAAATATTTATTAAATAATTCTTTAACTTTGTCATTATTATATTCTGGAATGGTACGTACGTTAAATTCTGCAGTAGCACTGTCAGGTACTGAGTTAACTTGTGAACCCCCATTAAAGATACTATTTGTCATTACTAGGCCTTCAATTAAATCTTTGGCTTGTTCTTTAGTAACATTTTCAGGTAATTGATCTGCTAACTTATTTACCATATTACTGTAATCTAAAGACTCGCCTTTAATAGATTTTGTTAATTCTGCATATTCTTTATCTATATTTTGGATAAATTCAAGAAGTGGTTTGATTGCATTTTCCCCTAAGAAAGGCATAGAACTGTGTGATGATCTGCCTTTAGAAGTAATACGGAAGTCCATTGAACCTTTATGCGCGTATACTAAGCTAGGATAAGAAGGTTCAGCAATAAGCAACGCATCTAAATCGTCGGCATAGCCTTTCTCATATAATTGAGCAGAACCAGCTTGTTCCATCTCCTCACCGACTGTTGCCATAAATTTAATTGTGCCTTTGTTTAACTGATTACTTTCTTTAATTTCGATTAATGCAATCGCTAATGCCGCTAATCCTGATTTCATATCGGCAGCACCACGACCATATAAGTTGCCATTATCTTCAGTTAATTGGAACGGGTCATATGTCCAATCGTCATGGTTCCCTTCAGCGACCACATCCATGTGACCTGAGATGCCAATCACTGGTTTGCCTGAACCAATTGTAGCGATGAGGTTGGCACGTCCTTCTGATACTTCGTCTAATTCAGATTCAATACCATATTTGTCGAACCATGTTTGTAAATATTTCGCTACTTCCAATTCATTATCGTTTACCGTTTTAATTGCGACAATATCTGATAGAATTTTAATTCTTTCTTCATTTGATAATGCACTCATCAATGAATACCACCTTTCCAAGACTCTATACCCTTTCTTTTTTAAAATTAATTTCCCCGTAGTGCAAATACTTTATCACAACGTTATTATTTACCCTCTCAACTGATTTGAGATAGATAGAAAGTTAAGAAATGTACGAGTCTATGTTAACCTTAAAGCATATACTGGCAAGGAGTCATTCTATATGTTCAAACCTCAACCCAAATTAATTATAGCAATTTTCAGCCTATTATTATTGAAAATATTCATAGTTATACCTATTTCGGAATTCTGCCATATTGAATGGCTATATTCTAATGGAATCGGTTGTAAAGTATTAGATTTACTAAGTTTAATTTTAATGGTCACTTGCATCGTGCGAGCTGTCAGAGGCCTTGAATAAAAAATGCCCGCCATTAAAATGACGGACACCTTAAAATATTACTATTTACTTGTTGTAAGTGGTACGTGACCAATAGACGCCTCGACCACATGGTTGTTATCTACAACAAACCATACTTCTAAACTTTTTTTAGTAGGCTTGTAATAGAATATGCCTCCATCTTTTTGCGTGCAATGTGATTTTTCTTTTAAATCTTTACCATACGCTTTTTTAATTTGAGCTAATGATAAATTTCCTTTGACTATAATTTGCATTTGATTAGCACTATGACCTGTTTTAGTTACACCTTTAAACGTTTGGTCATAAAGATTAACTTTCTTAGTCCCAGAAGTCTTTGCTAATTTAATCCCATTAAATTTCACATTATCAGACTTCACAGCGTTGATAAATTGTTGATTCAATAAAAATGATGCATCGCGTCCAACATAACCGCTGTAAGTATAATAATGTGACGTTGCTGCGTGAGCTGATCCATTTACTGGTGAGTCTGTAGAAACGCTTGCTCCCATTAATGCTCCCAAAGTAATAGTAGAAGCTAATAATAATTTAGTTGCTTTCTTCATGATAAGTTATCTCTTTTCTATAGTTTATATTTTTATTTTAACTCAATAATTACATATTAACCTATAACTATTTTCTCATTAGATGATTTCCCAATTATCCTAATGTTCCAATAGTAATATGTGTGACTTTATTGTTTTTAGTTGTGAATGCAATACCGTAATGTTTATTATTCGGGCTATAAGCATACATTTTAGTTCCATTGTTCGCACTAGGTAATTTTCTTAAACTTTTACCATAAGCTTGTTTTAACTGTTTCACAGATACATAACTTGAAACATTAAAGTCTACTTTACCTGCTCTCGTTTTCTTAGTGTTTACGCCGCTAAAACTTTGATCATACTTCTTAACCGTACCTTTATACTTATTCACACTTGTCTTTCCAGTTGTGTACGGGATTTTAATTCCATTCATTGTAAAATTGTCATACTTAAGCGAAGTAATAAATTGTTGATTTAAAACAAATGAGGCGTTATTTCCAGCATAACCTTGATATGTGTAATAAGGCGTAACTGCTGCGTGAGCTTCTTTGACTTGTGGCATTTCTGCTGAAACTCCAATTCCAAATACTGTTCCGGCTGCTAAGATTGACGACACGATTACTTTGGTAGTTCTGTTCATAAATGGATCTCTCCTCTTTTTTTATTTAGAATCGCTTATTTATGTAGAACAAAGAAGGAATGTTACGATTCGATTACAATATTACAACATTATTACAGAAAGTGCAAATTTTTATTTAAACTTTTTATTTACACCTTAAAGTTTTTTGATATATTAAATAAATGAGTTTATGCTTTGAGTCAGTTTTTATCACAAAATAGTTCTACTTACGCCTAAAAAATGATTATAATAGAATACAGAAATATTTAATTTGAACGGAGGACAATCTTTTGAAAAAGATACTAGCAAGCATCGTGGTAATCCTTCTTGTTATTGCGTTAAGCTTTTCAATATATGCAGCAGTTAATCATAAAAGCAACTCTTCCCAATCTGATAAAGATAGCCAAAAAACAGAAGAAAAACATAAAAAGAAAGACAAATCGAACGACAATAATCAACAAAATAATGAAAATAGCAATATGACTAATAGTCAAGAAAATGCACAATCAGAACCTGCAAATTCCGGAAGTTATAACGGAGATCAATCAACTAACAGTTCTAATAACACTACGAAACAACCTAACAACAATCAATATCAGAACAATACTCATCAAAGCAATACAAATAACAATGCATCATCTAATCAAAGTGGCCAAGGTTCAGCACCAAGCAATCAAAATAATAACCATTCACAACAAAATACGACACGCCCATCAACATCTGAGAAACCAAACAACCAACAATCGAGCCCACAAAACTCAGGAAGTCAGAACAATAACCAACAAAACAATAACGCACAAAACAAACATAATTAATACATTTAGACCGAAAAGAAGCGACGAAAAATTCGTCGCTTCTTTCTTATTGGGGAGATATTGACGGTATTAATTCGTGGGTTTAAAACTAATGCTATCTGTAAATTTCACAACGCTATTCTTATCCCTTAAAAACAAATACTCAATATCCTTATTCCCAGTAGAACTTCCGCTTAATTTACCTGTGCCATCAAGAGTTAATTTTGGAGCCTTATTAGTAGGAATGTTATATGTTTTTCTTAATTTCTTTACATTCACGTCTTCATTATTTAATTGATATTCAGCTGAATAGCTAGGTACTTCTGGGTTGTAGGAAATATTACCATTTTTATATGAATCAATATCTTTAAAATTGCCGTATTGAGAGAAAAATTTAAAGCTTTTTATTTTATTTTCTAAATTTTTATCTTTAACTTTTTTAGTTAAAGATATTTTATTGTTCTTCATTTCAACAGGGTATCTTGTTTCTTTTACTCCATCATCATATTTATCTATATCATCACTATATTTATTTATATAATAAAAACCTTTTGCTTCTCTTGTGTTACGATTTAATTTCAACAACATACCTTCACCAATCAAATCACCACGATTTTCTTGAATAGCCATATCAGAATTTAAAATCCATGTCCCTTTATCATCTTTATCAAAGTTATCATCTCTAAAGCCTTCTTTGTCGTATAAATCTTCTAAATTTTTAATTGGATACATATTCAATGTCTTTGAGAAACTATTTTTAATCTCTTTTTCTTTGTTTAGCTTTAAACCATACCATCCACCAACAACGATAACTACAATTGCTAATGGTATAGCTATGACTAATATCCACATTTTTGATATATTCATTATTTCACATCATTTCTATTTTAAATAATCATCCATAACGCAACTTTAATATAAATTCCTATGTTTTTCATTTAAAGTTTTAATAATTTTCTTCAATCCTCTCATAAATCATTGAATTAATCGTATTAATCAAATTCTCTTTTATTTTCTCTAGTTTATTAATTTTTTGTAAATAAATAAGACTTAAATATTTAAATCACTCTATTTATGCAATATATTTATAAAAACTATTTATATAATTTAATAATTAAGTTAGAATGATACTAACTAATATATTTTTGAGGTGCGCCATGAAAAAAATAGTCTGCTCCATTTTAGTTTCATCATTATTATTAGGAGGATGTTCAACGATGAGTAATGATTCAAATAAAGAGTCACAGTCAGTGCCCGAAGAAATGCCGGCTAGTAAATATGTAGGACAAGGTTTTCAACCTAAAGCTGAAAAAAGCGCTATTGAATATGCGAAGAAACATCGAAAAGAATATGAAAAACTCGGAGAACAATTCTTTAAAGATAACTTTAGTTTAAACGTTAAAGCGACCAACGTTGTTGGTAGTGGCGATGGTGTCGAAGTATTCGTGCATTGTGATGACCACGATATTGTATTCAACGCAAGTATCCCTTTCGATAAAGAATCCATTCATGAAAAAGGTTCTATGCGAAGTCATGACAATAGTGATGACATGAGTAACATGGTAGGAACCGTATTAAGTGGTTTTGAATATCGAGCTCAAAAAGAGAAATATGATCACCTTTACAAGTTCCTTGACGATAATAAAGAGAAATATCAATATACTGGTTTTACTAAAGAAGCGATTAATAAAACACAAAATACAGGTTACCAAAATGAGTATTACTATTTGGTGGGTGACATTCCAACACTTAAAGAATATAGAAAGTATTATGAGCCTCTTATCAATAAAAATGAAAAAGATTTTAAACAAGGCATTAAATATGCTTATCATGCTACTAAATACGAAGGAAAAAATGATGTTGTAACGACTCTGTTTTGTACTAAGAAAAATATTTCTAGAAAAGAGAAAGTCAAAAATATTTATAGATTATCTAAAATGATAGAAAAAGAGCCTAATATGCCTAAAAATATCACTGTAACTACTCAATTAGGTGATAACAAGATAACTCCAAAAAAACCTAGATATGATGATACTAATCCTATAGAGTTTGGAGCGTTTAATGATGAATAAAATTAACGATAGAGATATAGCAGAGTTAAATAGTTTTTGGGTTTATCAAGATCTTAATAAAAAAAATAGATTTAAAGTTAATGGAAAAAAATTTAGACAAGTTGATGAATTTAAAGATAATATTAATAGTAATTCTCAAGGTGCTTCCGATGCTAAAACTTTTGAATTATTAAATTCTCATGGTAAGCCATCTGGACAACAAATAATTGTGTTTCAAGGTACTGATAACAATGAAAGTATAAATCCTAATAATCCATTAAAGGGTAAAGTCGCAGATGATTGGATTCAAAATATAAAGTTGATGAATAATAGTAACCAAAGTACAGAATTAATTAAACAAAATAAAGAATACATTTCTAAACACATTCAAAAAATTAAAGATGCTTCTAAGCTTAGCGAACTGGAATTTGTTGATAAATATGGAGTGAACCCTAATAAATATAAAAATAAGTCTCTCATTAATGTTGGTGGCAATTCTCAAGGAGCAGTTGGAACTATAAACAGTAGTACTCAAAATCATAGTATAAAAGGAACTACTACAAATCCTGCGAGATTACCTGATGGCGTATTATCAAAGTATAAACCGTCAGATTTTAACAATATAATTAACTATCACAGTAATTACGACATGCTTTCTTGGTTACAGGATCCTTTTACTAAGAATAAAACTGGTAAAAGAGTCAATTTAGAAGATGGCGTTCCCACTCTAGAAGGTTTTATTAACAGTCATTTAGGTTATAAACGTAAATTCAACAAAAAAGATAACACGTATAAAGATATACCCGTTCGTAAAATTAAATCAGTAAAAGATACTGTTACTAAAGACGGTAAAAAAGTGTCTAAAACAATAAATATAAAATTAGATATGGATGGACGTATTCCGATTAACGTGTGGACTGGTGAGTCTATAGCAAGGTCTGGTTCTGGTAAACTGATTAAACTAGATATTGAAAAATTAGGTAACCTTGAACAACTAGTCACTGGAGAAACTAGTAGAATGTTGTCTGAATGCGTAACTTTCTTAAATGAAAGCTTTAATATATCGCAAAAAGAAAATAGTAACTTTGGTAATCGTAAGCATAAACTCAAGAGAGATTTCATAGATAAAATTTGTTTAGAATCTATGGAGGGGGGTTGCGATGCAATCAAGACAAAAAAACATTCTTTAGATGAATCTATTGATGATATCACTCTAAAATTAGCTCCCATTACGCACTTAATTCCTGCGTTGAATACAATTGCCTTAAAACAAGTGATAAATGTCATAGCGTTAAAACTAGAAAATGGTATTATGGCTATTCATGATACAATAGATGATAGACTTACTAAATTATTTAAAAACATAGATCATGATTTTCACGATGGTGTTGCGGAAGAAATGATGAAACACTTAAAAATTGTCTCAAAAAATATCACCGAAATAAAAAATCAGAATGATATTTATGGTCGGCAAATTGGAGATATTAAAGACATCATGTCTCAACAAGATGCGACTATAATGGATGGCAATACTAACATTAATTACAGTGGTGAAAATATGGTTTCTGGAACCGTCCAACCATCTAATTATTTAAATCGCAAAATGACTATCTTAAAACATCATATTAACAATGCAATAAAAGATTTATCCGAATATATTCAAGAGTTATATAATGACTATTTTAGTAGTGTTTTCAAAGCTATGGAAGAAGCTGAAACTTTAATAATTGATATAATAGTGGCTGTTCAAATTATAATAACAATGTTAAAAGAACCAACTATCCAGAAAGTGATAAAAAATTTACACCTATCATCAGCTCCTATTGAAAATTCTCTTGAAAACTTCAGAAACGAATTAATTAATTGGCAATCTTTACTACATGATTTAGAAGCTTCTTCACCTATTCTTCGAAATCATTTAGATGATATTATTATGAATACAAAGCCTATGATTGTAAATATGATTTTCGAGCCTAGCCACTATGATGATATGTTTATACTTAATAAAGCAGCTCAAGGACGTTTGGATCAAATGTCACAACAATTTGAAGTTGTTTGTAATGGACTTAATGAAAATGATGGGCAAGCGATTAAGACAATGGATGATTCTGCATCGCTAATACGCTCTAATATGAATAAAGTAAAAAACCAATTAGAAAAAATAGCTGTTTATTAATTGATAACCTTAACTATCAAAGACGTTTATAAAAGTTCTCACTTTATAAGCGTCTTATTTAATAATGAATAATTCTCAAATTGAGGTGCTTGATGAAAAAAATTTATTGTGCCATTTTAACTTTATCTTTGTTACTTTTTGGCTGTTCGACAATCAATCATCATTTAAACAAAACGTCACAATCAGTACCCGAAGAAATGCCTGCGAGTAAATATGTAGGACAAGGTTTTCAACCTAAAGCTGAAAAAAGCGCTATTGAATATGCGAAGAAACACCGAAAAGAATATGAAAAACTCGGAGAACAATTCTTTAAAGATAACTTTAGTTTAAACGTTAAAGCGACCAACGTTGTTGGTAGTGGCGATGGTGTCGAAGTATTCGTGCATTGTGATGACCACGATATTGTATTCAACGCAAGTATCCCTTTCGATAAAGAATCCATTCATGAAAAAGGATCCATGCGAAGCCATGACAATGGTGATGACATGAGTAACATGGTAGGAACCGTATTAAGTGGATTTGAATATCGAGCTCAAAAAGAGAAATATGACCGTCTTTATAAATTTTTTGACGATAACAAAGACAAATATCAATATACTGGATTTACTAAAGAAGCAATTAATAAAACACAAAATGTCGGTTATCAAAATGAGTATTTCTACATTACTTATCTTTCAAGAAATCTTAAAGAATATCGTAAATATTATGAACCTTTGATTAATAAAAGTGATGCAGATTTTAAAGAAGGTATGAAGCAAGCAAGAAAAGAACTACATTATGAAGCAAATTCCAATGTGGTTACGACACTATTTAGTACAAAGAAAGGATTCACTAAAGATAATTCAGTTGATGATGTAATTAATTTAAGCGATAAACTAAGTAAATTAGATAACAAACCTCAACAATCCACTATAACTATAATGTTAGGCAAAGGAGAAATTAACACTAAAAAGCCTTTCTACGATGACAATAAACCAATTAAGTATGGTGTTTATAGAAAGTAAACCAATGACAATTAACTTGTTAATCATATACAAAGCAATTACATTTACCTAAATATTTGCCAAAACTTGATTTGAGATTGAGGTGCACGATGAAAAAATTAATAAATTTTGCGCTAATTAGTCCCCTTTTATTATTCGGCTGTTCGGCAATAGATAATAATTCAAATAAAGAGTCACAGTCAGTGCCCGATGAAATGCCAGCCAGTAGATATGTAGGACAAGGATTCCAGCCAAAAGCTGAAAAAAGTGCTGTTGAATATGCGAAGAAACACCGAAAAGAATACGAAAAACTCGGAGAACAATTCTTTAAAGATAACTTTAGTTTAAATGTCAAAGCGACCAATGTTGTCGGCAGTGGCGATGGTGTCGAAGTATTCGTGCATTGTGATGACCACGATATTGTATTCAACGCAAGCATCCCTTTCGATAAAGAATCGATTCATGAAAAAGGTTCTATGAGAAGCTACGACAATGGTGATGACATGAGCACTATGGTAAGTACTGTATTAAGTGGATTTGAGTATCGATATCAGAAAGAAAAATACGATAATCTAACAAAATATTTTAAGGAAAATGAAAAAAAATATCACTATACAGGTTTTACTAGTAAGGCAATTTATAAAACCCAAAATGCTGGATATCAAAACAATTATTATTATATAGCAGGAGATATTACGAATCTTACAAATTATAGAAAATACTATGAACCACTTATAAAAAAAAAGGATAGTGAATTTAAATTAGGCATGAAACAAGCTTATAATGCAACAAATTACAAAGGTAAAACAGATATTGTTTCAACCTTGTTTAGCACTAAGAAAAACTTCACTAAAAATAACTCTGTCGATGATGTAATAAAAATGAGCGATGAAGTAGAAAAGCATGACAATTTCCCTAATAAAGTAGAATACACAATCCAACTAGGTAAATCATCAATAAATACTAAAAATCCGTTGTATGATGATATTGATCCAATTGGTGGATAATTTAGTCTTTATAGTTATGTTTTCAAACATCTAAATTTATGACTTTATATTAAAATGAGGTTCACAATGAAAAAAATAATATATTTTGTATTAATTAGTCCCCTTTTATTAATCGGATGTTCAATGATGGACAATAATTCAAACAAAACGTCACAATCAGTACCCGATGAAATGCCAGCCAGTAGATATGTAGGACAAGGATTCCAGCCAAAAGCTGAAAAAAGTGCTGTTGAATATGCGAAGAAACACCGAAAAGAATACGAAAAACTCGGAGAACAATTCTTTAAAGATAACTTTAGTTTAAATGTCAAAGCGACCAATGTTGTCGGCAGTGGCGATGGTGTCGAAGTTTACGTCCATTGCGACGACCACGATATTGTATTCAACGCAAGTATCCCTTTCGATAAAGAATCCATTCATGAAAAAGGATCCATGCGAAGTCATGACAATAGTGATGACATGAGTAATATGGTTGGCACCGTATTAAGTGGTTTTGAATATCGAGCAAACCAAGAAAAGTTAGACAATCTTACTTCGTTCTTTAGAGAAAATGAAGACAATTATTCATATACTGGCTTTACTAAACAAGCAGTCACAAAAACTCAAGTAGGCGGTTTTAAAAATCAATATTATTATATATCAGCTGTTCCATACTCCATTAGTGAATATCGTAAGCATTTCGAACCATTAATTAATAAAAATGATTCCGAATTTGTAAGTGGTATGAAAAAAGCGAAAAAGGAATTGAATGATAAATCAAAACCTTATTTAACAACAACTTTCTTTAGTACAAAAAAGAATTTTTCTAAAGATAATTCTACTGATGACATATTGAACTTAGCAGATAAGTTAAAAAGAAATCATTCAATCCCTCATAACTTTAATATGCAGATTCAACTTTCGGACTCTAAAATTAATCCTTCCAATCCTACTTATAGTAAAAAAGACACTATAAAATACGGAGTGTTTAATCATGAATCAAATTAATGATAAGTATGTAACATAGTTAAATTTCTTTTAAATAAATAATGTTGTATAAACTATAATTCATCTATATTGAGGTGCACCATGAGAAAAATAATATATTTTACGCTAATTAGTACCATTTTATTATTCGGATGTTCAACGATGAGTGATGATTCAAATAAAGATTCACAATCAGTGCCTGAAGAAATGCCAGCCAGTAAATATGTAGGACAAGGATTCCAACCTAAAGCTGAAAAAAGCGCTATTGAATATGCGAAGAAACACCGAAAAGAATACGAAAAACTCGGAGAACAATTCTTTAAAGATAACTTTAGTTTAAACGTTAAAGCGACCAACGTTGTTGGTAGTGGCGATGGTGTCGAAGTATTCGTGCATTGTGATGACCACGATATTGTATTCAACGCAAGTATCCCTTTCGATAAAGAATCCATTCATGAAAAAGGATCCATGCGAAGCCATGACAATGGCGATGACATGAGTAATATGGTAGGAACTGTATTAAGTGGATTCGAATATAGAGCTCAAAAAGAGAAATATGACCATCTTTATAGGTTCTTTGACGATAATAAAGAGAAATACCAATATACTGGTTTTACTAAAGAAGCGATTAATAAAACACAAAACGTAGGATATCAAAATAAATATTTTTATATTACTTATCTTTCAAGAAATCTTAAAGAACATCGTAAATATTATGAACCTTTGATTAATAAAAGTGATGCAGAATTTAAAGCAGGTATGAAACAAGCAAGAAAAGACCTGGATTATGAAGCAAATTGTGATGTAGTCACAACTTTATTTAGTACAAAAAAACATTTTACCAAAGATAACTCTGTAGATGATGTTATTAAAATGAATGACACAGTAGAAAAAAAAGAAAATATGCCTAAAAAAGTTGAATACACAATACGATTGGGCGAATCATCAATAAATACCGAGGATCCTTTTTATGATGATATCGATCATATTGGAGGGTAATTTAGTTTTTATAACTATGTTTTCAAACATCTAAATTAATGACTATACATTATAATGAGGTGCACGATGAAAAAAATAATATATTTTGTGATAATTAGTACCCTTTTATTATTCGGATGTTCGACGATAGATCATCATTTAAACAAAAAATCACAATCAGTGCCTGAAGAAATGCCAGCTAGTAAATATGTAGGACAGGGATTTCAGCCAAAAGCTGAAAAAAGCGCTATTGAATATGCGAAGAAACATCGAAAAGAATATGAAAAACTCGGAGAACAATTCTTTAAAGATAACTTTAGTTTAAACGTTAAAGCGACCAACGTTGTTGGCAGTGGTGATGGTGTTGAAGTATTCGTGCATTGTGATGACCACGATATTGTATTTAACGCAAGTATCCCTTTCGATAAAGAATCCATTCATGAAAAAGGCTCCATGCGAAGCCATGATAACGGTGATAACATGAGTACTATGGTGGGAACCGTATTAAGTGGATTTGAATATCGAGCTCAAAAAGAGAAATATGATAATTTAACAAGAACGTTGAAAGAGAATCAATCTAAATATCAATATACTGGTTATACAAAAGATGCAATATATAAAACTCAAAATACAGGATACCAAAATGAGTTTTATTATATATCGGCTGATTTAACTTCGTTAAAAAATTATAGAATATATTTTGAACCACTTATCAAAAAGAATGATAAAGAATTTAAAGAAGGAGTCAAAAATGCATACAAATCTACGAATTACGAAGCTAAAATTGACGTTGTGACAACACTATTTAGTACAATGAATAGCTATTCTAAAAAGAAAAATACAAATAATGTGTTCAAACTAGCGAAAGATATAGAGAACAGTAAAGGCATGCCTATTAATATTGATATGGATTTACAGTTTACAGATGAAAATATCAACACAGTAAATCCTCTTTATAGTAAAAAAGATGTCACAAATTTTGGTGTTTTCGATGAATATAAATAAGAAAAAATATTGATAAAAATCCGATTAATATTAACAGAAGTACCAATTCTCAAGGAATAGTTGAAACTATCAATACTATAGTGCTCAAAATTATAGTATTAGGAGTAATACTAACTCTGAGAGGGTTCTTGAGGGCATAATATCAAGGTATTAACCTTTAGAATTTAATAAGGTAATTATCTATCAAAGTAATTAAAACATGCCTACAGAGTTATAAACACAATTTTATATTTTTCATTCACTTTAAGTGCACATCATATATTTTTAGTTCAAGATGATGGTTTATAATCAATGCTATCTGAAAATTTAACTATATTTTTCTTGTTTCTAACAAATATGTACTCAAGCTCTTTACTTCCCGCAGAATCTCCATTTAGACTGCTATCACCACTCATGGTTAATTTAGGAGCTTTATTAGTGTATATATCATATTTTTCTCTTAACTGTTTTACATTAATATCATTATTATTTAACTGATATTCTGCTGAGTAGCTAGGTACTTCGGGATTATAAGAAACATTTCCATTTTTATATTTATCTAAATTTTTGAAGTTAGCATATTGTGAGAAAAACTTGAAATTCTTGATTTTATTTTCTAGTTTTTTGTCCTTAATATTTTTAGTTAAATAAAAATGATTATCTTTCATTTTGACTGGGTACTTATTCATTTTTTTACCATTTTCATATTTATCAATATCGCTATTATAGTAATTTTTAAAATAATAACCTTTAGTTTCTCTATTATTGCGATTTATATTTAGTACCATGCCTTCAACAACCAAATCGCCACCATCTTTTTTTATCGCCATCTCTGAATAAAGAACCCATGTTCCTTTATCATTTTTATCAAAATTTTCATCTCTGTATCCTTCTTTGTCGTATAAATCTTCCAAATTTTTAATTGGATACATATCTAATGTCTTTGCGAAACTATCTTTAACCTCTTTTTCTTTATTTAGCTTTAAACCATACCACGCACCAGCTATAAGTAAAATGATTGCTAATGGTACAAATATTACCAATAACCACTTTTTAGACATATTCACCAATTCACAACTTTCTATTAAAAATCAATTTATAATAAATCACCTTTAAATGTTGCATCGCTATATTTTATTAAATGACCGACTAATATTTCAGTTTAATATCCATCATTTATGAAATATTTTAAAATGACGGTCTATAATTAATACTGTCAGTAAACTTAATTATTTCCTTCTTATTTCTTACAAATAAATACTCAATTTTTTCCCTTCCCACAGAATTACCACTTAATTTCTCATTACCACTCATAGTGAGTTTAGGAGCCTTTTTAGTAGGTATGTTATATGTTTTTCTTAATTTCTTTACATTCACGTCTTTATTACTTAATTGGTTTTCAGCTGAATAACTAGGTACTTCAGGATTATATGAAAGATTCCCATTTTTATATGAATCCATTTCTTTAAAATTGCCGTATTGAGAGAAAAATTTAAAGGTTTTTATTTTATTTTCTAAATTTTTATCTTTAACTTTTTTCGTCAAATAGAATTTGTTATCTTTCATTTCAACAGGATATTTTGTTTCTTTTTCTCCATAATCATATTTATGTACATTGTTACTATATTTATTTATAAAATAATATCCTTTTGCTTCTCTCTTGTTTCTATTCAATTCTAATACCATACCTTCAGCTACCATATCTTCACCATCATTTTTTACTGCCATCTCTGAATCTAAAATCCATGTTCCTTTATCCTCTTTTTCGAATTCATTATCTCTATAGCCCTCTTTCTCGTATAAATCTTCTAGATTTTTAATTGGATACATATTTAATGTCTTTGAGAAACTATCTTTAATCTCTTTTTTACCTATTATCATATACCAACATCCTCCTATTACTATTATCAGCATTAATGGTACAGCTATTACTAATATCCACATTTTTGATATATTCATCGATTCACATCTTTCCATTAAAATTAATTGTTCACAAAGATACATTAATATAATTTTTTGACTTTCAATTAAAAATCATAATATTAAACTCAAATATCTCTTAAAGATTGCTTTAAATATATGAAGAAATTCTTCTATTATATCCATAAGTTTATTGATTTTTATAAATAAGTATAACTTAAATATTTGAGACTTCCTATTTATACAACATATTTATAAAATAGATTTATATAATTTAATGATTAAGTTAGAATGATACTAACTAATATATTTTTGAGGTGTCCCGTGAAAAAAATCGTCTACTCCATTATAGTCTTATCATTGTTAGGAGGATGTTCAACGATAAGCCATGATTCAAATAAAAATTCTCAATCAGTGCCTGAAGAAATGCCAGCCAGTAAATATGTAGGACAAGGATTCCAACCTAAAGCTGAAAAAAGCGCTATTGAATATGCGAAGAAACACCGAAAAGAATACGAAAAACTCGGAGAACAATTCTTTAAAGATAACTTTAGTTTAAACGTTAAAACGACCAATGTTGTCGGCAGTGGCGATGGTGTGGAAGTTTACGTCCATTGCGACGACCACGATATTGTATTCAACGCAAGTATCCCTTTCGATAAAGAATCCATTCATGAAAAAGGATCCATGCGAAGCCATGACAATGGCGATGACATGAGTAATATGGTAGGAACTGTATTAAGTGGATTCGAATATAGAGCTCAAAAAGAGAAATATGATAATTTAACTAGATTTTATAAAAATAATAAAAGTAAATATGACTATATAGGATATACACAAGAAGCCATAAATAAAACTCAAGATGCAGGTTATCAAAATGAATACTATTATATTGTAGGAGATATAACATCATTAAAGAATTATAGAAAATACTATGAGCCTTTAATTAAAAAGTCTGATGTAGAATTCAAAAATGATATGAGAGAAGCTTATAAAAATACAAATTATAAAGCTAAAAGAGAAGTAATAACAACATTATTTAGTACGCTTAAAACTCCTTCAAGAAAAAAATGCATCAAAAGCGTTTACGACATGTCTAAAAAAATTGAAAAAGAACCAAACATGCCCACCCATACAACAATTATCAATCAATTAGGAGAAAATAAAATTTTCACTGCTACTCCTAAATTTCACCATACTAAATTTGTAGAGTTTGGAGCGTTTGATGATGAATAAAATTATTTGATCATTCAATAATTTTAATTTATTTCTGTTAGTTAACAATTTGCGCATAAAAAAACGTTTATGCAGTCATGAAAGTGCATAAACGTTGTTCTCATATATTTTTTTAATGGAATCTCATTCCACCGTCAACAATGATAGTTTGGCCTGTAATATAATCTGAATCACTGCTAGCTAAGAAACTCACTACGTTAGCCACGTCTTCTGGTTTTGATAATCGTTTTAAAGTGATTTGATCAGTAAATTGTTTCCATCCCCACTCTTCAGGTTTGTTGTTCTCTTTCGCTAATTTAATTGCGATACCTTCCATCATAGGAGTTTCAACGATGCCAGGAGCGTATGCGTTTACGGTAATACCTTTTTCAGCTAAATCTCGAGCAGCTACTTGAGTTAAACCTCTCACAGCAAATTTGGTACTACTATATAAAGACAATCCCGCATTACCTTCTACACCTGCTTGAGAAGTTGCATTGATTATTTTACCGCCATGGCCTAGCTTATCAAATTGCTCTAATGCAGCTTGAATGCCCCAGAATACGCCACCAATATTTACGCCAATAACTTGGTCAAATTGTTCAGGCGTAACTGTTTCAATTGGTGTCATAGGTCCTAATCCTGCATTATTCACTAGTACATTTAACTCTCCAAAATGCTCAACAACTTTTCTTAATACTGAAAAGACTTCATCACGATTTGAAACATCAGCTTTAAAGGCAATGACCTCTTGTTCTTTTGATGTAAGCTTTTCAGCAGCCTGTTTAGCACCTTCTTCATTATAATCAACTATTGCTAAATGATAGCCATCTTTAAATAAACGTTCAGCTATTTTTAAACCAATACCTTGAGCCGCTCCAGTAACAACTGCTACTTTTTTAGAATTACTCATTCATATCACTCCAGTCGATAATATATTCAATTATTATCTTATCACCAGAGCATAATAATACTATGTATAGTTTGTGAATTATTAATCAAACTTTATATCTTAATATCTAACCTCATATAAAAAGACAGCAATTCTTAATAAAAGCTACTGTCCATTTGATAATGAATGAGTCATTGTTCATCAGGCTCAGTCGGTTTAAAATTAATACTATCAGAAAAATAAACGTTTTCTTCTTTATTTCCTATAAAGTTAAATTCAAAATCTTTAGTACCTACAGATGATCCTTTTAAATCTCCATCACCTTTTAATTTTAATTCAGGAGCTTTTTTGGTTGGTATATCATATCTCTTTCTTAATTGTTGTACATTATAATCATTGTTACTCAATTGATACCTTGCGGAATAACTTGGTACATTAGGATTGTAGGAAATATCACCATTTTTATAATCTTTAAAATCTTTAAAGTTGCCATATTGTACAAAAAACTTAAAATTTTCAATTTCTTTTTTTAACTTATCATTTGATATTGGCTTTGTTGGAATAATTTTATTATTTTCCATTTTGACAGGATATTTTTTTCTTTATTATGCGTATATCCATATTTGTCCTCTGTTATCTCGCTTATTAAGAAATAACCTTTTGTAGTTCTGTTCTGGTATTGCGATTTATGTATAGAACCATCTCTCTTGATTTCAAGCTTTCTCCTTTTAATTGAATGTTCATTCCAGAGTTAATAATCCAAGTGCCTTTATCCCCTTTATCAAATTCTTGATCTCGAAAGCCTTCTTTATCGTAAAAGTCTTCTAGATTCTTGGTCGGATATAAACTTAATGTCTTATTGAATGCCTCTTTAATTTGAGCGTTTCGACTAATTTCTTTTTTCATTATTACGCAGCCACCAATAAATATAACTAGTATTAAAAAACCTACACCTAGCTTTACTTTTTTGGAATGCTTCATCACTTCACGTCCTTTTTCTAAAAAACACGGCAAACTTTTTATCTCATTCATAGAAAAGTATACACTTATAAGTTATCATAATTTAATAATATTTTTAAAAAGGTGATTATTTATGAAAAAAGTGCTTTATATCATCGCAATCATCATTGTCATAACGATTATTTATACTATAGTAAACTTTTTATTCTTTGATAAATGGGCTTTCTATTCATGCGAGAAACAATTAAATACTTATATTAAAAATGATGATACTAAGAAACTAAGTCAAATATCAAAAGATAATAAAACTTATCAATTTTTATGGAAACAAGATAAAATTTCAATTGAGGGAAAAGCTAATAATCAAGGTAGTGGACATGTAGGATACTACCCTATTGATATTAATGGTAAATCCGCTACATTAACTATTCAAATTAAACATGGATTCCTCCCAGAAAAACCAAACATAAAATCAATAAAACTGGATAAATAGATACAAAAAGAATTAAATGATGATTTAACAAATTTCAATCCTTCTATTTTAATCATTAAAAAACGTTTAATACACATTGTACTGAACTTTAAAAGTTTTATTTTTGTTTAGTAAACTATTTAATCCTATATAGGATAGGAGACACGTCTTTGTTCTTCAGTAATGGATTTAGGCACAATGTCTTCATCTTGAAGTTCTTTCAACGAATTAGAGTTAGTTGAGCTGTTAGCTTGCGCATTTACACTTCCTGTAGTTAGAACTGTGCCACATATTGTGGTACATAATAAACTAGTTATGAACTTTTTCATTGCTTTCCTCCTATGACTTGAACGTGTTTCATTAAAAACAATTAATAAAAAATGATACTTATTTAAGGAGCTTAATATGAAAAAGACATATAAAATATTAGGAATTATTGTTATCATTTTAATTATTATTTCAGTATTAATCCTTCTTACAGTGTCCCATTACACTAATTATAAAAAATGGAAGAAGCTAAAACCAAAACAAAAGTTCACCGTGTGCTTAAGCAAAAAGGATGGGAAAATAAAATTAAAACAGAAGAACCCATTTTCACGTTTAATACTGGAGATAACTATTTAGAAGTCACTTATAAAGACGAGCCATATAATACATATCAATATTATTATGATCTTGATGATGATGGTAAAGTAACTGGAGACGCTGTTTTAAAAGAGAAATATCAAAGATACGATCTTAATAAAAACAAATATAAAGAATATAGAAAGCGACATCACTTTGAGGAAAAATATGATTTAAAATAAGAAAGAATTGAAGACTGTGTAGGTAGTTTAAGAGAGTTTGGGAATTATGTCCCAAACTCTCTGTTTTGAGTTAACATAATAGGAGTTTATCAAAATCAAACAAACATTTTCTGTAATAAACCTTGTTTTCGACGTTTAAGTGTTTCTACTTTATTACCTTGATTTATCACTAATCTATCAATACGTTCTAGAAAATTCGCTATCTTTTTTTGTTCATTAATATCAGTTGTCACATTAATTTTCATATTTCCAAAATCTTTTTTTGTTATATGTGGCTGTGCCGACCCCACACGATAGTGTTTCATAAATGTGTTTATTGCATCATCTCTTAATAAAAAATATAAGTATGAATAGTCAAACATTTTATCTATTGGTCGCAATATTAACATTGCTGAGTTTATTCTCATATTAGAGTACTGAAGATGAATATCTTGGCTATAGAATCCTATATTACCTAAAGTTCCTCTTGAGGTTATAACAAAATCATTTAATTCTAACTTTCCATTACGTAGCAAATCATCTTTTTCTTTATTAATGAATCTATTTTTGGTAAATGAGAATCCTTTTTTTGTAACATTTCCTGTATCTAAAAATAATGTATATCCTTGATTGTAAAAATCTTTTTCATTGGGATAATTTTTACCTCGATCTCCATCTATAATATTAAATAAATCTTTGATTTTAAGACATTTTTGAGTATTACTACTACTTAGTTTTGTAAAACACAACTCTTGTGAGAAAATTTTTTGCATATAACCTTTTTTCTGTTGTTCGAAGAGTGCAAGTTTCTGTTCTTCTAACTCAATGTGTTGGTCGAGTTTGTTAAAGAAAATACCCATTTTCTCCTGTTCTTCATATGATTTAGGTATATAGATGTTTTGTGATTTTACCAAATCAGAGTTTAAATTTACTTGACTACCAGGTTGACCATACTTATTCCATTTCAATTGAAAGTTTTCTAACCAATTAAACATAAAATATAAATTAAACTTAGGTCTCATGAATATTAAAAAACCATCGTGTACTCCGGTTTTCACATAATTAATAACTGGTTTTCCTACTGAAGCAGCAATACTTAAAAGTAAATGGGGTTCATAAAGAACACGAGTTTTCTTTTGTCCTTCATTAGATAAATGTTGTTGTAAAAATTTAATTTTTCCATTTTGTTGAGTAACATCTGAAATTCGCAACCAACCAATGTCGCTATTATCATCAAACTATTTAGAATCTTTAATAGGCCGCGGAGAAGCGCCGCGCACTATATCCGCTAAATTACCTAAATTCTCTAATTTCCATTCCTCTTTAAACTCTGAAAATCTTAGTTCTGGAGTTGTTTGTTGTTCAGTCATTGTTCAACACTCCTAGTTCTTTAAGGTATTCGTTGATTTCAGATTCTACGTTGGCGATGTCTTTATCGATATCTTTGAGTTGTTGTTGCACTTGTTCTAGGTCGATTGGTTCTTCTTCTTCGAATGTATCGACATATCTTGGAATGTTGAGGTTGTAGTCGTTTTCTTTGATTTCGTCTAAAGTTGCGACATAGCTGTATTTATCTATCGTTTCTCTTTGACTGTATGTTTTGACGATTTTATCTACATCTTCGTCTGTGAGATGGTTTTGATTTTTTCCTTTTTCAAAGGATTGAGAGGCATCAATAAATACCACATCATCGTCTTGTTGGCGACATTTCTTAAAGACTAGAACGCACGTTGGAATACTTGTGCCAAAGAACAAGTTCGCAGGTAAGCCTATCACGGCGTCTAAATAGTTCTTCTCTTCGATTAAATATTTACGAATCGTGCCTTCGGCTGCGCCACGGAATAACACACCATGTGGAAGTACAACAGCCATTGTGCCTTCGTCATCTAAGTGATAAATCATATGTTGAATAAAGGCAAAGTCTGCTTTCGATTTCGGTGCGAGTTTCCCGTAGTCGCTAAAGCGTTCATCTTTTAAGAATGAGGGGTCTGCACTCCAATTGGCACTGTATGGAGGATTTGCGACTACCGCATCAAATTGTTCACCTTTATGAGCTGGATCTTCTAATGTGTCACCATTTTCAATTTGGAAGGCTTTAAAATTCACATCGTGAAGTAACATATTCATGCGTGCTAGGTTATAGGTTGTACTATTATATTCTTGACCATAGTAATTACGTACTTTAGCTTCTCGGCCCACACGTAAGAGTAATGAGCCAGAACCACATGTCGGGTCATACACACTTCTTAAGTCTTCTTTCCCATCTGTAACAATCTTTGCGAGTATCGTCGATACTTGTTGAGGTGTATAGAATTCGCCTGCTTTTTTACCTGCACTGGCCGCAAATTGACCGATCAAGTACTCATACGCATCGCCTAACATATCGATTTCTAAATCACTATGGACAAAAGGTAATGTTGAAATATTCATCATAACTTTCGCAATTAACTTCGTACGGGCTGCGTTGGTATTCCCCAAACGACTTGAGTTTAAATCCATATCATCGAATAAATGGATAAAGTCGTCTTCACTTTCATGACCTCGTGTCGAATTTTCAACGTTTTTGATGGCGTTACTTAGGTCTTCAATCTCGAACGTTTGATTTTCAATTTTGGCTTTTAAATTACTGAATAAATTTTCTGGTTCGATGACGAAACCAATACGTTGAATGAGCTCTTTCTCAACGATAGGACGGTAGTCGTCGTTATTCATCGCTTCTTGATAAGAAATATTATCTTCTGATAAAAGTCTTCCAGATGTCTCTTCAACCTTTTCACTTAAGAAACGGTAAAAGATAAGTCCAAGTATGTAATTCTTAAATTCATTGGCGTCCATATTCCCGCGTAAATCGTTCGCAATGGACCATAATTTCTTTTGTAGTTCTGCTTGTTGTTGACGTTGCTTCTCTGATGTAGTCAATGCACATTCCCTCCATTTAGTATTGCATTATTAAATATATAGCTACCCACTTATTTTGTCTTTTATTTATAATTTTATAGCACAAAATAAAATAAGTTAAGTGGGAACACCCACCTAACTTACAGTATTTATAGAATATTTTATAAAAGTAGTTTAAACCTATAATATCTAAAGTATCTTTATAGTAGTTAATTTACGGCTCCATACTTTTCAACGGTTTCTTGAACGAATGATTTAACATTATCAATCTTCTTAGTACGTACAAGCAATCCACCAGACACGCCTTCTTCAACTAAATTATTATCTAGCTGTCCGCTATACTCATATTCATTGACAAGTTTCTTCAATAAGTCAATTGGATATGTTTGGTCTTTCGCGAAATCTTGTAATTCGCCCTCTTTAACTTCCTCTTCAAATTCATAATACGCATCGTCAATTGCTGTACCTTCTTCAAGATGTGGAATCACACTATCCAAGAATTCACGAATTAAGTCTGCCTTCAGTCTTAATTTATCATCGTCTGCTTGTTCGAGTAATTTACGAATTTGATGACGTGCTTTCTCAGTTTGTTCTTTATCGGTTAAATCAATTTGGTTCAATAAATCTAAAATATATTGAACGTTAATCAAATCGTTTCTTAATATCTCGACCTCGAAATCAATATCATCTAGAACTGATACTTTCTCTATCGCTCTTTTATCTTTCTTACGAACTTCATCATATAAATTGAGATATTTACCTTTGAAATCTTCAAATGTTTGTCCTGCAATACCTATCTTTTCTTTATCAAATTTAAATTCATCAAACGTTTTAAGCATTTGCATTAAACGTGCTAAATCACGGAAGATTAATACGAACGCTTTAATATCATCTTCACGCTCTAGTCGGTCTACTTTCTCAGGTGTGTCTGCAATTTTGTATAAATCTATTAATCGCTTCCTAAATTCAATCAAATATTCATCAAATGATGCACTTAGCACTGTATCGATATCATTTGTTTGAGAGAATAACTCAATTGCTTTATCCGTATTTTCTTTCAAATTACGGTAACATACGATATTACCATAAGGTTTCGTATCTTCTTCCACACGATTCGTACGTGAATATGCCTGAATCAACGTATGATATTGTAGATTTCTATCGACGTATAAGGTATTTAACTTTTTACTATCGAAACCTGTTAAGAACATATCAACGACGATTAAGATATCTAATCGTTCACTTGGTATGCCATTCTTTACACGTTGAGACACATCGTTAAAGAATCCATCAAACGTGTCTGTAGAATAGTTCTTATTAAACATCTCGTTATAATCTTCGATAACTGTTTCTAACTCTTCACGTGAATGCTTGAGATTTTCATTTTTATGAATATCTTCATTAGGGTTATAAGTAAAGATGGTAGAGACATTAAGATTATGGAGACCCGCTTCTCTCATCTCTTTAAAGACTTTATAATATTTGATCGCCATTGGTATGCTTTGAACAGTAAAGATAGACGTGTATTTCTGATTACGCGTCTTCTTATGATGGTTCACCACAAGATGTTGGGCTACTTTCTTAAGACGGTCGTCAGCCATCCAGATCTCATTCTCGTCTATCTTAGTCACATATTCTTCATCAATATTGTCCTTTAATGTGTCGAACGTATTGAGATATTCGACAGAGAACCCGAGTACGTTGCCATCACGTATCGCATCTTTAATTAGGTAAGTATGGAGACATTTACCAAAGATATCTGCCGTCGCACGTCCGTCTTGACTCGCATTCTCTTCGAAACGTGGTGTACCCGTGAAACCAAAGTATTGCGCATTCTTGAAGTTTTGTTTAATGACACGATGCATTTCACCAAATTGTGTACGATGACATTCGTCTATAATGAAGACTACTTTATCTTCTTTATAACGTTGGATGGTTTTATGTCCTGTTTTGATCGCATTCGCCATCTTTTGTATTGTCGTAACGATAAGATTCTGAGTAGGGTCTTCTAATTGTTGTAGTAATTTACGCGTATTGTCGGTAAGGTCGACGGAGTCATTTTCAAATTTATTAAATTCGGCGAGCGTTTGACTATCAAGGTCCTTACGGTCGACTAGGAAGATGACTTTGTTGATATTAGGCTCTCTAGAGAGGATTTGACTAGTCTTGAATGACGTTAACGTCTTACCGCTTCCGGTAGTATGCCAAATATATCCATTGTTATTCGTTTCGGTCGCACGTTTGATGAGCGCTTCAACCGCGTACACTTGATACGGTCTCAGTGCCATAAGAATCTTGTCTGTTTCATTGATAATCATGTAACGACTAATCATCTTCGCTACTTTGCATGGACTGAGGAAGTCTTGGATGAAGTCCTTGAGCACATTGATACGTTGATTGTTCTTATCGCTCCAATAGAACATAAAGCTCTTGAAAATCTTTTGATCGCTGTTCGCGTAGTAGCGTGTTTCCATCTTATTACTAATAACGAAGAGCTGAATGAATCTAAACAGACCTCTGTAATTCTGCTTACGGTAACGTTCGATTTGGTTGAATGCTTGAGAGATTGCGATACCGCTTCGCTTCAATTCGATTTGAACGAGTGGCAGACCGTTGATAAGAATGGTTACGTCGTATCGACTCTTATATTGATCTTCAACAGTGACTTGGTTCGTCACTTGGAATTTATTCTTACACCACTTGTGCGTATCCATGAAGCTAAGATAGACTTTCGTTTCATCATCGCGTTCAAGGACATACTTATCCCTTAATATCATTGCACTTTCAAAGACACTTTTATCGCTAATGTCTATCATAATTCTGCGAAATTCCGCATCTGTTAATGGTTCGCCATTAAGTTTGTCTTTGTTACGTTCGTTAAGTATTGCGCGGAAATTATCTACGAGTTGTGCGTGATCTCGCAGTTGAACTCTTTCATATCCTTGGCTTAATAATTGTTGAATTACATCTTCTTCTAAGGCATATTCGCTTTGATACCCCATACCATCACCCAATAAAAATAATTTAATTAAAATATATCATATTTATTGACATCAATATATAGCGGAAAATAAAAAATGCGCACGCAAAAGTTATTAATACAATAGCTTTTACATGTGCATATTAATTTGAATTAATGATTGATAGGAGTGGTTGTTGAATCATCTGTTCTAACAATATTTTTATATTTAAGGCATTAAAAAGAAGGGGTCTCCCCCTTCCTTTTGTCTTGTAATTCTCTATTGTTCGTATTTGTAGTATAGATTTTGTTGGTCGTTAAAGTGTGATTCGTTGTCTTTATAACAACAAGCTATTATACGTCGTTTCCATTTTATAGTTAAGTAACTTGCGAGTAGTTCAAAAAATCTCGTCTTTACTATTAACTAGATTATGCTGCTTTTTTATAATTGTTGTTACCATCATGAGATTTTTCAAGGTTTGTATTTTTTTCATTTATTTGTATGCTTGGTATATTTTGTTTTAAGAAGTTTTGAACATCTTCATTGATGAATACTGCACTATTATGTTTGTGTTCTACACCACCATAATGTATACCAATCACTTCGTTGTTTTCATTAAATACTGGAGAACCTGAATTTCCTCCATAAGTACTTAAATCATATGTCATTTGGTTACCGTTAATTGATAAGATTTTACCTTTACTTTCCCACATTGTTGCTAAAGGTTTATCTCCTGGATATCCAGTCACTGTGATATCTTGGTCAGTTTGAGTATTTGAGTTACTACTTATTTTAGCTGGAGTTACAACGTCTCCAATTTTTTTATTATCTTCATTTGGTTGTACTTTTAAAATTGATAAATCGCCATTTCCTGGGTATTTTTTAATTTCTTGTCCTTTGAATTCACCGTTAGGCATCTCACTTTCACTTTTAGAAGATGGGGCAACACCGAGATTATCTGGGTTATTATGTGCGGCATCAACAATATGTTTATTTGTTAAAATTTCGTTTTCACCAACGACAATACCAGAACCTGAGGCAACGAGGTCACCATTGTCATTATAAATTTTCACAAATGAAACTGGGGCATAATGTCCTTCTTGCGTATTTGAGATTTGATGTCGATTGTTGTTTGGGAGGATAACACTTGGAAATTTTCGGGATCCGAGAGGCTTAACTTTCTTATTGGCTTTACCATTTTCGTTTGTAACCTTTTTGTGACTTGCTTGATGCATTGAATCAGCTTGTGGAGTACTTTTTTCGCTTGCCTGAGAGATATTTAATAAGACCGTGGTTGCTAAAATTGCAATTGTTATAAAACCTATAGATAAAAAAATTTTCTCATTTTAAAACCTCCAATAGTTTTTTATCACGTGATAAATTTTTAATATATTTATAGGTTACAATTTATTTATAACTCAACAATGTGCATTTTTGTGTAATATTGCCTAAACGTTGGAAAAATTGCCTAACTGTTGAAAAACCTATATTATATTTATCTGAATTTTTGGTTTATTGTTAATATAACAATAGTTAAAATGATGGATAAATATTTATTCACTTATGTTTCCAGTGGCTCGCTTTTTTATATTTTTCTCAATGAGATTAAGTTAAATATTATTATTTTTTTATCATTCGAAAGTTTACTATTTCTCTTCTCTAAATATCTTACTCATTTTTCTATTCACCAAATGTGCGCTTGCCTATCCTGATGTTAGGGAGTACACTTTATTAGTAAAGTAAGCGTTTTCCTATTAAACTTTTGGAGAAGTGAGATGAACAATGATAAATAGACATATAAAACTAATTCAACTCTTATTGAACAACGCTCAAACATTTATTAGCGGGAATGAAGTCTCCAATTATTTAAATGTTTCCAATCGGACTGTGAGAAATGATATTAAAGTGATTAATGCTACCTTTATTGATGAAGTCATTGTGAGTGTTAAGTCGAGGGGATATCATTTAAATCTAGATCAGTACTCCGTTTCTTATATTGAGGATCAACTGAATGATTGGATTTTCAAAGAGAGAAAGTTGTTAATTACGATAGCTTATAAATTATTGATGGACGACCATACGTATACACTGAACGAACTGGCGGCACAGTTTCATTTATCTAAGAATGATGTGCTCGATTGTGTGACACGTTTACAGCATTGGTGTGAGAAATTCGATGTCACGATGGTCATTAAAAGGAAACAAGGCATTATGATTGACGCGAGTGCTTCAAACTTAAGTAATGCCATTCTTCATCTTAATCAACTCACCTCTAACGAAATTAAAGTGGAAGATTTAATCTTACAAGAATTGCCCCATGCACATATTCAACGTATTCATCATATTATTAAACAACATATCCAAGAAGCCGATTTACAAACTTCAGATAATCAAGTGCGTCAGTTACTTGTGCATTTAATCTTAATTATTAAAAGGTCGGCATCCGAAGAAGTAGAATGGGAAGCTCATCCCGACTCTTTAGATATTGCTCGACGATGTATTGCTGATATTAATCAACAACTTGGATATCAACTCACTGATGAAACAAGTCATTTATTTTCATTTTTCATTAGCTACCATTTCAATCAGTTTGACTTGAGTTTTCAACGACTTTTTATTCAAGGATATATTCAAAGATTAATCCAATTGATGGAAGATACTGTAGATATTCCATTTTCTAAAGATTCCATTTTAAAAGAAAATATTTATATGCATTTTAGTCGTACGTATATTCGGTTAATGCGTAATGTTTATTTAAATAATCCGCTGACATCCGAGATTAAACAGTTGTATCCATTTATTTTTAATACGCTTTATAATGCGATTGCTCAATTATCGAAAGATACTGATATACAACTCAGTGAAGATGAAATTGCCTTTTTGACGATTCATTTTCAATCTTCTATTGAACGGCAAATGCAATCTACAATGAACGTCGTCATCGTATGTTACTATGGCTTAGGTGTCTCAACCCTATTAGCTGAAAGAATCAAGAAGTTGAGTCAGTCGATTTCTATCGTCGATACGCTCAAACTTGAAGATGTAGAACACTATGATTTCAGTCAAATTGATGTGCTCATTACAACGCATGATATCGACTTGTCGAATAATGAATTAAATTCTTTGCCGAAAGTTGTTAAAGTTTCGCCGTTATTTTCAAAAGATGATGAAAGAACAGTGGAACATCTCATTCAATCCTATAGAAATCCTACATTACAAAGAGACGCCTTATCGCCGATACAATTTGTGGTTGAATCTGACATTGAACATACTGGTTCCACCGTTGCGTTATCTATCTTTAAAAGAGCGCAAACAATCTTGGATGAACATCAAGCGACTTTAGATGGCTATATTGAATCCGCGATGGAACGCGAAAGACAATCTTCAACTTATATTGGAAACGCAATCGCTATCCCACACGGTAATCCGGAAAAGGTTCTAAAGTCACATGTTATTATATTTAAAACGATCGATCCTATCCCATGGAAGCAACATAATGTGAAGTTAGTCTTCTTTCTGGCGATTGCGAAAAAGGATGCACAGATGATGAAGAAAATCATTCAATCGATTGCTCAGCTTGATGAACATACGGTCGATCAATGGTGTGTGTTAGATGAGGTTGCTTTGAAGAATAAGTTAATCGCACGAATTAGAGAATAATTGCCACTAATAACGGCAATTATTCTTTTTTATATAGCATTGAATACGCTTACACTTTAATAAAGGAGAGTGAAAGCTATGAAAATACTTGCTATAACATCATGCCCGAATGGCATCGCCCATACATATATGGCTCAAGAGAAATTAGAACAAGCTGCTAAAGAAATGGGCGTAGACATCAAAGTCGAAACACAAGGCGGTGTAGGTGCGGAAAACATTTTAACTGCTAAAGAAATTAAAGAAGCAGACGGCATTATCATCGCAGCGGATCGACAAGTCGATTTATCTCGATTTAAAGGAAAACGTTTAATCAATGAAAATGTTCGCGAAGGTATCCATCGCCCTAAAGAATTAATTCAACGTATCATCGATCAAGATGCACGTATCTATCATGGATCTGACTCAGACGCGTATGCTCAGTCAAATGATGCTGAGGATGACGAACATAAAAGCGGCATGCAAATGATTTATCAACACTTAATGAATGGTGTGTCTTTCATGGTTCCATTCATTGTTGTTGGTGGATTACTCATGGCTATCGCCTTAACTATTGGCGGTGAAACAAGTCCAAAAGGTTTAGTCATTCCAGAACATTCATTCTGGAAATCTATTGAAAGTATCGGTAGTTTATCTTTTAAATTCATGGTACCTATTCTAGCTGGTTACATTGCCGTTAGTATCGCCGATAAACCCGGCCTTGTTCCAGGTATGATTGGTGGTGCAATTGCGGCTGACGGTAGTTTATACGGTAGTACTGCAGGCGCTGGCTTCTTAGGTGGTATTGTCGCTGGTTTCCTTGCTGGTTATATCGCTAAATGGATTAAACAAATTAAAGTTCCGAAAGCGATGGCGCCAATTATGCCGATTATTATTATCCCTATTATTTCCTCGTTAATTGTAGGTTTAATATTCATCTTTGTTATTGGTGCACCGATTTCAAGTATTTTCGCTGCTCTGACGACATGGTTAAAAGGGATGCAAGGTGCCAACATTATTATTCTTGCTTTAATTATTGGTGCAATGATTGCCTTCGATATGGGTGGTCCTATTAATAAAGTAGCCTTTCTATTTGGTTCTGCACTCATTGCTGAAGGAAATTATGCAGTGATGGGAATGGTTGCTGTTGCAGTATGTACGCCTCCAATTGGTTTAGGTTTAGCAACATTTATCCAAAAGCGTAAGTTCAATAAGTCTGAACGAGAAATGGGTAAAGCCTCATTTACAATGGGACTCTTTGGAATTACTGAAGGTGCCATACCTTTCGCTGCTCAAGACCCACTTAGAACAATTCCGGCTAATATGATTGGTGCGATGGTGGCTTCTGTTATTGCGGCACTCGGTGGCGTAGGCGATAGAGTTGCTCACGGTGGCCCTGTTGTGGCAGTACTTGGCGGTATTGATAAGGTGCTGTGGTTCTTTATTGCTGTCATTATTGGTAGTTTAGTCACAACGTTAGCGGTTTTAATTTTCAAGAGACATTCACCTGCAAATGACGTGAATACGTTAGCGACTGACACTGGCTTGGAAAATGAAGAACCAACAGCAAACGATACTTCTTCACAAAATAGTGTAGCTACTTCAGCGCAACAAGAGGCATCAACAGCGAAGCATACTGAAGATCATGTATTTAGCGAAGACATTATCGATATTTCAAAATCTGAACTCACTCGAGATGAGGCAATAGATACACTTCTTTCAAAATTAAATGAACATCATTATATCTCTGACGTAGAAACAGTCAAAGACGCGATTCTTAAACGAGAAGCAGAGTCAACAACAGCTATCGGAATGAACGTAGCAATTCCTCACGCGAAATCAAATGCGGTGAAACAACCTGTAGTAGCAGTTATGAGTAATAGAAAAGGCATTCAATGGGAAAGTCTTGATGGTTCATTACCACAATTGGTATTCCTTATCGCTGTTCCAAATGACAGTAACGATACACATTTAAGACTATTACAACGTTTATCAAAATCACTCATGCATGACGATACAAGAGACAGACTCGTACACGCTCAAGATAAAAGTGAAATCTACAATATTTTAAAAGGGATATAAAGGAGTGTAAGACATGGTATTATTTCTCGAACCTGTATTTCAAGAAAGAATTTGGGGTGGCTCAGCTTTAACACAGTTCGGATATGATATTCCAAGTAATTCAACAGGAGAATGTTGGGCTATTTCAGCTCATAAAAATGGTCCTAACGTCATTCTAAACGGCAAACATCAAGGTAAAACACTAGACCAAGTATGGGATGATGATAGAGCGTTATTTGGGAATGATTCTAGCACACACTTCCCGCTTCTAACTAAAATTTTAGATGCACATGATCAACTTTCTGTCCAAGTGCATCCTAACGATGACTATGCCCTTCAACATGAAGGCGAATACGGTAAAACAGAATGTTGGTACATTTTAGATGCAGAACCTGGAGCTGAAATTATTTATGGTGTAGATGCTGATTCACAAGCAGAGCTTCATCAATTGATTGATAACAAAGACTTTGATCATTTATTTAAACATGTACCTGTTCATCCTGGTGAATTCTATTATGTTCCTGCTGGTACTGTTCATGCCATCGGTTCAGGCATTCTTATTTTAGAAACGCAACAATCCTCAGATACAACCTATCGTATTTATGATTATGATAGAAAGGATAGTCATGGACATACGCGTGAATTACATTTGGAACAGAGTAAAGATGTTATTGATATTTCAAATCGACAACCTAACACGTCTCCTCTTACCAAAGAGATAGATGGTAACACGTACACGCAATTTGTTGCGAATGAATTCTTCACTGTTGAAAAGTGGACGATTAATCATAAAATGCAATGGGATAAACCACATGCCTATTGCTTAGTTTCGGTGATTGATGGCGAAGGTAAAATCTTAATCGATGATAAACCTTACGACATTAAAAAAGGCATGCATTTCATTCTTACTTCAGAAGATCAAACAATCACATTTGAAGGAAACATCGAACTCATCATCAGCCATCCTTAAAGTATGCTTCCCCTCAGCTACAGTTATAATTGGGAGAACTATAGATAAAGACTGAATTTTAGTGAACAAACAAATTATTGATGGCGACACGCCTGCAGGAATAGCATGCGTCTTGAGACTACAGGCTCAAGCCATGCCCGTGGCAAGGGAGCTAATCAATACGAAGTGAAGTATTGATAAAAATAAAAGTAATTATTAAAAAATCCCCTCGAATTGAACGGTACAATTCGAGGGGATTTCGCATGTCTTATTCAGTTACTTTACTTTCTGCTGCTCGTTTAGCAATTTTACGCATAAGCGGATCCATCACAGGTTTCATACAAACACCAAAGATAATAAATCCTAAACCAAATAACGTTAATACCACAACTTTAGTAATTAAAATTTCTGGTACTATGCCACCAACTGTTTCACGTAATGCATCAATCGCATAGGTGAACGGTAAATATGGTGAAATCGTTTGGAAGAATTGAGGTGCTGTTTGAATTGGGAATGTTCCTCCCCCGCCTGCAATTTGTAACACTAACAAGATAATTGCAACGGCTTTACCCGGATTTCCTAACATTGATACACATGTATATATAATCGAGTTAAATACTAGTGAACTAAACACAGCAATGGATACGAATAATACTGGCGATTCTACTGCTGCTTTTAAAATGACTAAGTCACCAATTGATACAATCAGTGCTTGAATCACACCTAACATGAAGAAGAATCCTGCTTTACCGAGATATATTTGTCTCTTCGTCAATATAGGTCGTAAATGTTCATGCTTGTTGTCGACACTTAGTAAGCTTACCATCAATAATCCGCCTACCCAGATTGACAATGCTGTATAGAACGGTGTCATACCTGAACCGTAGTCTTTAACTGGGAAGACATCTGTTGTTTTCTTATTGATAGGGTTAGCGATGGTATCGGCTTGTTTTTTTAAGTCATTCTTCAACGTATCGATTAATTTATCTACTGCGTCATCTTTATCTAGCTTCTTGAATACTTTATCTGCTTTTTTCAAGTCCTTTTCAACATCGGGCAGTTTATTCTCCGCGAAGTTTGCTAGAGAAGCTAAACCTTCTTTTGCACGAGGTTGATTCTCATTTAATAAATTAACGGCGTTGTCATAACGGTTGAATAACGCTGGTAAGTTTTGGTTCACAGATTGCGTCACATTCGCCAATTCTTGTTCTAATTGTGGTAAATCATTACGAACGAAATCAGCGGCTTGTGCGACATCTTTCTTCACTGTGGGGAAGTAATCTTGAGCTGTTCGCATTGCGTTAATATATGTTTGTTCGATGCCTGGTAACGCACTTTGAATCGTGTCAATTCGTTCTTTCCCTTTACTTAAGATGTCTTGACCTGCATTGATAACTTGGTTAATTGTATTAAGTTTTGATTGGATAGTTGATAACGTATTTTGACCTTTATTCAATTGGTCTGTAATTTCGTTGGACACAGATAATAACTTTTGGTTGAGTTCCTTTTTAATATATGAGCGGAACGCATCGAGATTGCTATTTAATTTCGGTAAACTACGTAACACTTTGACCGCTTCTGATTGACCTGAACTTCCATTTGATAGTGCGTCAATCAGTTGATTTGTTTTGCGCAGGCTATCATTAATTTGATTATTCGCTTGCTTAATTTGTTTAATTTCTTTTGATAAATCTACATGCTCACTTTTTTCTAATTCTGAAAGGATATCTATCATTTGTTGATTATATTTTGTGGCATTTTCCAAACGAGATTTAACATTATCCAATGGTTCTTTAAACTGTGTCGGTTTATCTGACGCGATAATACCATAGGATATATTCTTTAATGCTTTAATATCCTGTTGTGTGGCCTGAGCTTGTTTATCAGTCTGATTTGATAACGATAATAGAGATTCTGTGAGTGCTGTGTTCATAGATTCAACGTCATTGTCCGATAGTACAGTGTCACCTTTAGGCGAAGCATCTCCGTTTGTACTCACTTGGCTTGTATGCATATTTGAGTAACTTCTACCTGCGTCTTTATGTGTCTGATTGGCACTTTGTTGCGCTGTAGATTGTTGATTTCTTAAATCATTGTTTACTGCTCCATTCACGTCTTGTGCTCTGCCGGCAGCATCTTGATAGTCTTTAACACGCTGCTTCGCTTGAGTGAGGTAACCTTGGGCATCTGTCAATTGGTCATTTGCCACATCAATGCCTTGGCTCGCAATATTAACACCTTTATTTATCTTAGGAAATTGATTAGGAACGTCATTAGCTGCTACATTGAGAAGGCGTTCGATATTTGGCATGTAATCATTTAGCGCTAAGATTAATTTCGCTCTTTCATTGAGCGCTGGCACTGCTGCATTCACTGCATTTAATTTATCTTGTGCATCAGTAATATTGTCTTTATACTTACCTAAATCTCTAAATTTATTGGCATAATTATCTAACTCGTCTTGATGATTATTAAGATAGATTACTTTATCTGCAAATTCGTTAATTTTTGGTAGAGCATTGTTGGCTTGATAGACTGCATTTTTAATCTTATTTATAGTCGGAACGTTATCTTCTAATGTCAGTCCAACTTTATTTGCTTCACTTAACAGGGCTTGCGTCACAGTTTTGTTAAATTGTTCATTGGCCTTTTCAACAACAAGTGATGATCCCGTATCGGTAAGTTTAGCTGCTACGGCATTTATTTTTTGGTTCACTTTGAAGTTGACGTCTGCTTTTTGAGGATGCTTTCTTAGTGTGCCAGTGATTTCATGTGTGAATTTGCTTGGTATGTATATTCCAGCATAGTATTTACCCATTTTAATTTCATGATCCGCTTTCTCTCGACTGACGAATTGCCAATCAAAGCTGTCATTTTTCTTTAACGATTTCACCATTGAATCGCCAACATTAATTTTTTTACCTCTGATTTTATCCCCACTGTCCTCATTGACTACCGCTACTTTGATATGTCCGGTATTGCCATATGGGTCCCACATCGCCCATAAGTTGAACCACGCGTAGAATGAAGGAAGAATAGCTAAACCTATCAAGATAATCCATACTCCTGGTGTTTTTGCTACCCTTTTCAAATCTGTGATAAAGAGTTTTAGTGCGTTCTTCATAGTCACTCTCCTATTAAGAAGATCTTTTATATTGATTGTTTCTATATTGATTATTTTCGTAAGGCTTATGTTCTATTCTCTTAAAAATGCCCTATTACATTAGATAATTAACATCACACTAACATTATTTTATAACATCTTTGAGAAATTAATTTATTTTTATAAGGAAGGTTTGTATAATAAATGTATTAAGGCGCATTACGTTTCGTTGATACATGTCAACAATATAAGTCATAAGTTAGATTATACCAAATTCTCAATTATTATCACACCTAAATCAAAAATTTTAGAGGGAGAAAGAATGAGATGTCTAAAAACAAATTATTAATTTATTTACTGTCCACAACCCTGATTATGCCCACATTTACAACGCAGACAGCCATTGCAAAAGATGACTCAGATGCCACACGTTCAAAGTCAAATGTGACGCAACATCATACACAGTCAAATGAAGATAAAACAACTGACACGGCTAAGACCCAACAAGACGATAAGCGTAATACCTCCTCTTCAAAGAAACAAGATAAAAAAGATAATTCTAAAAATGATAAACCTTCAACATCTTCTCAATCACATCAAACTACAACGGCAGTGACTGATAAAAATAAACGTGACCATACAAATTTAGTGGATGCATTTTATAATAATATTTCACAAAGCCAATCTAAAATGTCGAACCTTTTGAAAAGTGATAAATATGATCAAAGCTTTAGTTTAACAACGTTAATCCAAAATCTATTTAACTTTGACTCTGATATTTCAAATTATGAACAACCGGACACACAATCAAATCATTCAACCACAACGTCGCAAAACGATTCCAATAGCAATGCTTCCTCTACTTCTAACGACACATCAGCACCGAAACAAAATACAACATCTAACGGAAAGACTGAAGACAAGTCATCATCACAATCTAAAACTCAGTCGCAACATAATAGCAATTCAGCCTCAAATGTAGAATCAGATGATTCAAAAGTGAGCGATGCATTATCACAATGGGAAAAAGAAGATGGTAAAAAGGACACTTCTTCTCAACAAAGACATTCAAATAAAGATACATCACAGGAATCACCAACTCAGTCGCAACATCAAAATTCAAAACAAACTCAACCATCTCACTCTGAAGGACAGAACAAGGGTTCAAGTATGTCCGACTCAGCATTGGATGCTATTCTAGACGAATATAGTGAAGATGCAAAGAAAACTCAGTCAAACTATAAACAAAATAAAGATGCAAGTCATAAAGCATCGACAAACTCTAAGTCGTCTCATAATGAGAATCCGCAATTACCTACAAATGATGAGTTAAAACACAAATCTAAGCCTGTTCAATCATTTGAGGACAATGTAAAACAAAATAACACGCGTTCTACAAGTTTATTCCAACAAATTCCTCAATTAGAAGATGGTCAAGTTGAGGAAGACAATTTCAATGTGGTAGACAGTCAAGATACACGTCAATTTATTAAATCTATAGCTAAACATGCGCATAAAATTGGTCAAAAAGAAAATATCTATGCTTCAGTTATGATGGCACAAGCGATTTTAGAATCTGACTCTGGTAAAAGTACTTTAGCACAATCACCAAACTTTAATTTATTCGGTGTTAAAGGGAATTATAATGGACAATCGGTTAACTTTAATACATTAGAAGCTGGTACTGATAATCAGATGTTTAATATAAATGCAGGATTCCGTAAATACCCTAATTTGAAATCTTCACTTCAAGATTATGCTGATTTAATTAAGCATGGTATTGATGGTAATCCAGACATTTATAAGCCAACATGGAAAGATGAAGCATTAACATATAAGGATGCGACTTCACATTTATCACATTCTTATGCAACCGATCCTGATTATGCTAAGAAGTTAAATAGTATCATTAAGCATTACAATTTAACTGAATTTGATAAAAAACGTATGCCAAATCTTAAGAAATATACTAAGTCAATTGGTACGGATACGTCTGGAAGTGACTTCAAACCTTTCGTAGAGAGTAGTAAGGCTTCCCCTTATCCTCAAGGACAATGTACTTGGTATGTTTACAATCGTATGGAACAATATGATGCTTCACTTGATGGCAATTTAGGTGATGCGCACAATTGGAATAATCGGGCTGAAAGCGAAGGCTATTCTGTTACACATTCACCTAAAAATCATACCGCTGTTGTCTTCGAAGCCGGTCAACTTGGCGCAGACACTCAATATGGTCATGTCGCTTTCGTTGAAAAGGTAAACGATGACGGTTCTATCGTTATTTCAGAATCTAATGTTAAAGGTCTAGGTGTCATTTCTTACAGAACTATAGATGCTGCTGACGCTTCAGATTTAGATTATATTCAAGGGAAATAATGTATGAGAAAGGTTGGATTGGGACATTAAGCTCTCGAGTTAGTACAAAAAGGCAATTTCTATTGAATGATTATAGAAATTGCCTTTTTCATTAGTTAAAGGTAAACAAAATCAATTGAGTAAAGTGGGTAAAATCAATGATAGAACATTTAAAAAAGAAAAATAGAAAAACACTAAAAACCTTAGGAAATATTTGGCTTAATGCTAATTTAGATACACATACCTTCATTGATAGTTTTTATTGGATAGACAACTATAGTAACGTCCTCACTTATTTAAAAGACTCAGATATATATGTGTATAAGAATAATAATCAAATTGTCGCATTTTGTGGATTACGAAATAATTATATCGCTGGATTATTTGTTAAAGAAGAATATAGAGACAAAGGAATCGGACATGCTCTCATGAAACATTTGCAGTCTGAATACAATGAACTTACATTAAAAGTATTTGCTCAAAATACAAGAGCTCTTCGTTTCTATAAACGGTTAGACTTTGTAACTATTGATTCAAGTATTGATAAAACAAATCATACAGAGCTATTAATGGAATGGAAAAAATAAGTAATTGAAATTATGCTTATTACTATCAAAATGCTTAAAAGAACATTCTCCACTCTCCATTTTATATATTTAATTATAAAATTTATAAAATAATATATTACGCACATCCTTTTATGGTATATTTTTAATATCAATAATATGGTGGTGAAAAAAATGAAAAGAATTTTGTTAATATTTTTTAGTTCTTTGTTAATTCTAGGTGCATGCGGCAAGGAATACAGTGTTAGCGATGTCACTGATCAATTTAAGAAAGATGGATTAAAAGTTCAGAATTTACATAAGATGTCACGAGAAGATTTTGGTGTAGCACCAATGAAAGCTGAAGAAGCTAAAATGTTTACTGTTAAAGATGATAAAAATGCTAGAATTATGAAGTTTAAAAATGAAGATGAATTAAAAGATACAAAAAAATACTACGATGAATTAGGAAAATCAAGCGCAGCATTCTACTCTCATACGTATGCTAAAGACAATATATTAATACAAATGAATGGCGAAATTAAAGAAGATGTTTTCAATAAATATAAAGACTCCATGAAAAAAGTTCTAGATCAATGACATTTAAAATGTTGCTATTTTAGATTTTAATTACTTCATTAAAATAATATATCTCTGATAGAGTTAGATTTTATGTCTAACTTTGAGTTTACTAGTGCGAATATAAAATTCACAAAATACAACATAAAAGATATTAAAAAATTAACAAATAATAGTGTTTTTGACACACCGAAACCCCCATCTTTTGGCATAAATTGGGGGTTCTTTTTGGTATTGACTATGCCGTCCCATTTTCACTACAGTTTAAGATGTAAAATAGGATAATTTTTTCCTTGTGCATCTTTTGGAGATTCTCCATACTTTTTAAACCCATTTTTAATATAAAATGCTACAGCATTAGGATTATCTTTATTCACATCTACATATTGAATTTTATGTTCACTGATTAAAGTTTGAAGTATTTCCGTTCCGTAACCTTTTCTAAAATATTGCGGATCTAGAAATAGCATTTCTAAGTTAGACTCATTAATTCCGGAAAACCCAACCGCTTCTTCACCTTCAAACCATAAGTGACCTTCAACGTATTGAAAATAAGTAGGTATTTCAGTTTGAAGTTGTAATCTATCATTCTCTTTTAAAAAATCATGTGTAGCAATGACTGAGCGTTCCCAAATGTCTAATGCTTTGGGATAGTGTTTTTCTTGAAGTTTAATTTTAGATAAGGTCATACATCCTCTCCCTTTCATTTATAAAATATACAAAACGTGAGGGCGGTAGAATTCATTGTCTCAACCTCACAAAGGTGAGTAAATCCGCTTTATTTTCTGGGAAATAAAACATAAGCACGTTCTCTAAATCATATAAAGAACATACTTATCTTTAGATTGATTGTAAATTTATAGATGATTTCTCCACGATTCTACGGATTCTATTTCGCAAGAACGTGTTAAAATTTGTTCTATAATAAAATCATGTTTATCTTTTGAACGATCTCCAATTGCATCTTCAAGTACCGTTATTTGGAAATCTTTATCCGCTGCCTCAAGCGCTGTACTTAAAACAACACCACTTGTTGAAATACCAGTCAATACAAGATGATTAATACGATTCGCTTGCAAGAACACTTCTAAACCACTACCTGTAAAAGCACTAAAGCGACGTTTCGTTAATATCGGTTCGTCTTCATCAGGTTCTAATTCGTCAATGATTTGTGCGAATTCATCGTTCTCTGTCATATTGATGCCACGTTGTTTAAAACTTGAGAATACGCGATTGTTTGGGGAAACATCTGCGAAATTTTTCTCTAAAGCAACACGCATGAAGACCACTGGTATATGATGTTCACGAGCAGCAGCAATGGCACGTTGGTTAGCCTTAATTAAACTATTGATTTGTGGTACATTATGCGCAATACCTTTTTGCATATCCATTACTAAAAGTGCTGTTTGATTCGTCATAGTCATACTCCTTTAATTATTTTCATGAACAGTTTAAATATTATAACGTTATTCCATTATATTTCTCCAATTATTTACTTAATTAAAAAGTCACCTGACCGTTTAATAAAAATTAAGACGTCCGGGTGACTTATTTATAAACTATTTCGTATGTTTGTGCTTACGACGGCTCTTCCAAATAAACATTATTCCTACTATTAGAGCAACAATTGCTATTGGTAAGGCACTTCGTTTAACTATTTTTCCTGTAGCTGGTAAAGAAATATTACCATCATCATTAAATAGACCACTTAACAAACTATCTCCTGAACCCAAAGATAAACCATTCTCAGGTGTTGGGGTATCAATGTTATTTACACCATCTAATAGAGAACCTTTAGAATTTAATCTATCGAATAGACTTGGGCCTTTAGTCAAATCAGATATTTGATTTAATAAATCAGCGAGTTGACCATTATGGTGTTTGTTTCCATGAATTCTATCTAGTAATGATGGTCTGTCTTTTATTGGTGATAAGATATAATCCAAATCATTCTTCGCTTTATGAACTTGTTTCTGAAGTTGTAATAAGTCGTTCACTTTACCATTAAGTGCAGATTGAATCAGTTTCAAAGCATCTGACTTATCATTTTGTATACGTGAAATGACTTCTGCTAACATTTTAGCTTTCTCTTGATTCAAGCGTGTGGCTAATATTGTTTCAATAGCTTCTTTTTTATTTTTAGCGTTATTTAATACTCCATTTAGAATATCATCTGATGTTGCATTGCCTTTTTTATCAAAGTCACGCTTAAGTTGGTTAACAATTTGAGCATTGCTTAGGTGACTATGTGCTAATTTTTTCGCAATCTTAGATGCTTCATTTTGACCTAGTCTTGTTGACATCAGTTGTTTGATTAATTTTTCTTTATCTTTAGATTGATCTAACATCGATTTCAAAATATCATCACTTGAGGTTGTCGCTAATGAATCCATTTGTTTTGCGATTTGGTTAGCAATTTGTTTATCTGATTGCTTACTAGTTTTAATTTGCTTCATGGCATTATCAGCTTCATTTTTACTCATGACACTATTGAGTATATTTTTCGTAGCTTGTGCTTTATCTTTTGAATTTTTAAGCTGATCCAATATGATATTTTGTTGTCCATTTAGTTTTTGCTGTGCTTTTTTAATTTCATTATTGAGTTTTTCTTTATTTCTTTCAGGTAGTTTTTGATTTTCATCCACTTTTTTCTTAAGTGCGTTTAAATTCGTTTGCTTTTGATTTAGATAGTTATTTATATCGTTATGTTGTGCCTGAGCTTTTGCAAGTGCATGTGTAATTTTATCACTACCTTTTAAATGCTCAGTAATTGTACCAATCTTTTCATCAACGTTAGGGGTTTCATCGTTGATTGAAGACTTTAAGTTATCGATATCAGAATGTGCCTTTTCTAAGTGATCTTTATCCTCTGTTGACACATTTTTAGAATCATTAGATGGTTTATGTTCTGTATTCTTTGATGTCGATTGATCCTCTGAGTCAGCTGAATTGACATCTTCTTTAATCTTATCTAATTTACTGAAAATAGTTTGATCATCAGCATTGTCATCTGTATTTTTTTGTGTCTTTTCTGATAAGTCTCCGTCATCAGCAATACTATCATTAGCATTTTCTGAATGATTTGAACGACCATCTTCTTCATTTTTATGGGTATCTGCAACACTATTTTGTTGAGGGTTATCAACTTTATCAGATATATCATTTAATTCTGTTAGAAATTGATCTAACTCCTTAGTTGTTTCTGAATCAGTATTTTTATCATCAGTAGCAGATGGATTTGAACTTTCTAATTGATTATTACGTTGTTTAGCATCTTCAATAATTTCATCAATATTTGACTTATCTTTAGCTTTGTCTATACGTGTTTGATAATTGTCTAAGTCTTCTTTAGTCAATGATTTTAATTGATTAAGGTCTTTTTTCGCTTGTTCAATACGATGACTAAGTGACTCATTTGGGGATTGATAATGATGCGTTGGCGTTTCGGTTGAATCTGCTTGAGTATCTTTTGTAAGCCCATAGCCAATCAATGTTCCACTCATAAGTAATACGGAACATGACATTTTTACATACACGCCAAATTGATGCTTTCGTGTCTGTTTCATTCTCTTCCGCTCTCCTTTTCTATTAGATTTCCCAATTTTAAATTCAATGCCATTATATAACATTTCACAGAAAGATACACTTCTCATTTTTAATAAACTCTTTTTGATTTTTGTATATTATTTAAAAAAATAATTAAATATAAATACATATTACTTGTAATTAGAAGTTAATAACTATTATACTTCGATGTAACCTTGATTAGTTAACGTTTATATCTAATCAAGTGTAATCTAAAGTGATTAAGGAGTTTTTCAAAATGACAAAACCTCTCTATACTACTACAATGATTTCAAATGGTGGCCGTGACGGTCGAGTATTTAGCCCAGACAATACGTTTGTTCAAAACCTTGCAACACCTAAAGAAATGGGCGGTCAAGGCGGCAATGATACGAACCCTGAACAATTATTTGCGGCCGGATATAGTGCTTGCTTCAACAGTGCTTTATCATTGATTTTATCTCAAAACAAAGTAAACGATGCGAATCCTGAAGTAGAAATTACAATTGAATTGATTAAAGATGAAACTGATAATGGTTTCAAACTTGCTGCAGATATTAAAGTGACACTTGAAAACATTTCACAAGAAGATGCTGAAAAATACGTAGAACAAGCACATCAATTCTGCCCTTACTCTAAAGCAACACGTGGTAATATCGACGTTCAATTAGAAGTAACAGCACAATAATTTAGATATAAATAAAGCGTAAGTTACATTCATTATCGCGTATGTGCAAGAACCATACACATTACAATGTAGCTTACGCTTTTTCAGAAATTCAGCAATTATCCATGCATTTTATTAGATATAGATAAATAATTTATTTTATATTATTAAAATTATATACAAACGTCTTATCACCACAGTATAATAGTTGTGTCGTCTACCTTAGACGTCAATTGACGTTGAAGGGAGGTGTCTAGCCGATGCTAGATATTTTAATTAATATCACAACTACAATTATAAGTGGTTGTTTCGTTGCGATGTTTACACATTGGCTACGTAATCGCAATAAGAAAAGACGATAAAACCACACCATTAAAAATCCCCTTACTACTGATGATAGTAAGGGGATTCGGTGTTTAACCTATATGCTAGATATTTTATAAATGTATTATAACACTTAACATTTCATTTTGCAATAATATCTAGGCATCCTATTTCAATTTAATCCGACGCTCTTGGATTATAGCATCCTTATCAGATACCTTAACAGAATATTGTCTTTGAGACGTTAAATCTAGTAATGTTAAGTATTGATTATGACCTGCACCAGTGTCTATATCTATGATGTTGTGTTCAATATGGATATGATCCTTTTTATAACCTAACCGATAATTAGGAATATGACCATGAATCACAACTTTGTTTCTTGGTAAATATTGATTTAAATTTCCTGGAGTATGGCCTGTTACCACTGCTCTTGATTGTTTGCGCATCGATTTACTTGTATCAATACCCGCATGTACGAAGATGTATTGATCTATCACTTTATAATATGGGAGTTGATTGATAAAGTGATGCCATTCAGTAGCCCGTTTATCTGTACGTTCTAGCCATCTCAACTCATGATTGCCCACTAATGCAATAGCACCATTCTTCACTAGTTGTTTAATTAATTTCAATGTGCCTATAGAATCTGGTCCATTATTTACATAATCTCCGATAAGAACAAGTTGATCTTTACTGTCATCATAGTGAGCTGCTTTAAGCAAATGCGATAAAGATTTACCATGTCCATGAATATCTGATGCTACTAATAATCTTTTAGACATGTCTTTTTCACGCTCCTCTCACTACTACTTTCGCTTTAAATCTTTTTCTTCCTTTGATATGTCTCTAATATGATTAAAATAATTGAAGTTATACCTATAGATAACAATGCCATAGCCATACCCTGTGCGGAATCACCTTGTTCGAACTGTCTGTAAATAAAAGTTGAAGATGTATCCGTGTTCGGTGGTCTTAACATGAGTGAAGCTACAAGTTCTCGCATTGATATACAAAAGATGAGTATCCATCCTGAAAAGATGCCTGGTCTTAATAAAGGTAATGTAATTGTTCTAAACAATGTCCAACCTTTACTTCCTGAAATTTCAGCCGCTTCAATAAGATTTTTACTTAATTGTTGATCAACCGTCCTTATATTCTGAACTGCATAAGGAATATAGAGTACTGTATAAGCAACCACTAATATAGAGATTGTATTATAGATTGGCAATGGATTAAATTTATTATTCCAGAATAGTATAAGACCAATCACCACTATAATGCCAGGCACAGTATTTGGTAGTAAACTTGAAAAGTCAATTAAACGTCCTAAACGATGACGCTTTCGAGTAATTAGAACGACCCACAATCCAATGACACTTGCAAGCGTAGCAGAAATTGTAGCCAACATGATGCTGTTGAATAAAGCAATGCCACCATTACCTGAAATGACAAGAATAAAATTATCAAGAGTGAAATTATTTAGATGAAATCCTGATGAAAGTTGTTTCATAAACGCACTCATGAAGATACTCGCGTAAGGTAGAATAATTGTAACAACCACTTCACATGCTACGAAGACATAACAAAGTATGTCCCATTTACTACGTTGATGCACCTTTACTTTATGCCCTTTTCCTGAATTAGAACTTATATTATTACGTGATTGGAACCATTGTTGTAACGCCCACACTGTCATGCTGACTGCTAATAATAGTGTTGATAACAATGCTGCCCTTTGAAAATCAATCGGCCATATCGAAGCACTATGATGAATTTCAGATGTAAGTACTTGAAAGCCAATTTTGTTACCCATTGTGACTGGTGTACCAAATTCTCCTATTGTTTTTACAAAAATAAGGAGCGCGCCCATGCTATAACCTGAAGCAAAAAGTGGTGCGATGATTTTTCTGAATCGGTAAAAGAACGTACCACCATATATTTCGGCTACCTCTTCTTGTGACTGATGGATATTCATAAGTGCATTTTTCAAGATAACATATAAAAATGGTGTCAGGTGGCAACTCATGATTAAGACCATCCCAAAGAAACTAAAGAAATACGGCGTGATATGGGAGAAAATGGGGCTGAGTTGGTCTAACAGCCCATTTCTCTGCATGGTCAGCATCCACCCCATTGATCCAATATAGGGTGGCGTCATAAATGGAATCATAATGATTAAATCTAACCATTGATATTTTGCGAGTGACGTTTTAGTCATGATGTAACTGAGCGGTAGAGCTATAACCGTACATAAAATAACGACTGAAACACCTAAAATAATTGAATTCCAAAGTATTTTAAGATGATACTGTTCTCCTAGTTGTTGTATGTGTTCACCAAATGTGCCACTTTCTCCTGGCGCAAACCCTTTAAAAAGTATTAAACATAAAGGTAAGATGATGAGCAGGAAAAGTACAATCAGTGCTAACACTTGGTTTAAACGTTTGATTGTCGCTGCTTTTCGCATATTATCTCATCAATTCCGTGAATTTTTTCAATACTTTTTCACTTTTATCGCTTAAATTATTCCAATCGTATTTATATTCCTTAATATCTTTACGTTTTGCTTTACCTTTTTTCTTTTCAGCTGATTGGTCTGCTGGAATAAGGTAATGATCATCGACTTGTTTTTGACCTTTTGAACTTGTGACATAATCCATGTATTTTTTAGCTAAATCTTTATGTTTTGAAGATTTTAAAATAAATGCAGGGCGTGGTGAAATAGCTGTACCTGACTTAGGATATTTAATATCTACCGGTTCTCCTTTTGCTTTAGCGGCGTACACCATATAATCTACTCCGCCATAAACGACGTCATTTTCTCCTTTGATAACAGACTCTAATGCTGGTTTATTCGCGCCTGCTAATTTCATGCCATTCTTTTTCAAATCTTTATATTCATCCCAAGCTTTATTACCTTCATTATTAACTTTGATTGATAATAAATCTAAAGCTGTCCCTGATTCTGAAGGATCTGGAACCGCAATTTTATCTTTATATGTTGCTTTCGTTAAATCTTTATCGTCTTCAGGTGGATGTTTTACATTTTTAGTATTATAAGATAGACCTAAAGCACTTCCACTAAAACCGTAGTAGTAACCATCTTTGTCTATCCAATCTTTATATAACTTTTTATGATTTTTAACTTTATACGGTTCAATTAATCCCTTTTTCTTATAATCTAAAGCTGCTGGTAGTGATGCAAGTTGTACAACGTCAGCTTTAGGATTATCTTTTTCAGCTTCTAAACGTCCTAGAATTTCACCTGTCGTACCTTGGAAAACTTGAACTTTTTTACCGGTTTGCTTCTCAAATTGCTTCACCATATCATTAACTAAATTGTCAGGACCTGCTGCGTATAAAACGAGTTTGTCTTTATTGTTTCCGTCATTTGAACTCGATTTTGAATCTTTACTCCCTTTGTCGCCATTTTCTGGTTTATTTTGACATGCTGCTAATACAACTACAGTCGCAATTAAAATTAAAATGTATTTAGTGAACTTCTTCATGTTTAGTGTCCCCCATTTTTATGAAATAATTTTCAGGAATATCGAAAGTTAAATGAATCGTCTCATTCTCTTGAAAATACTTACTATCGTAAAACATGATATCCACACCATTCGACGTAGCCGTGTATTGGTAACGTTCACCAGTGAAGCTGACTGTTTGAATGGTTGCAGGTGTAGCCTCTGAATGGTCATGCTCTTGAATATGAACATGTTCTGGGCGGATTAATACACCATATTTCCCTTCTTGATCTTGGATAGAATGATTAAGTTGAAAACCCTCATTTGTGCTTAATACTTGATTGTGGATTATACCTTCTAAATAGGTTCCCTTTCCTATGAAGGTCGCTACTTCTTTATTCTTAGGATGGTGATATAATTCTTCTGGCGTGCCATATTGCACAATCTGTCCATTCGACATCACTGCCACATCATCTGACATACTCATGGCCTCATATTGATCATGCGTTACAAAAATAGCGGTCATGTGATATGTTTTTATCAATTTTTGAATTAATATCTGCATATCTTCCCTCAAACTTGCATCTAGCGCTGATAAAGGCTCATCCATTAATATGAGTTGAGACTGTGAAATAATCGCTCTTGCTAATGAAACACGTTGTTGTTGTCCTCCCGAAAGTTGATGAATGGCTTTGTCATAATGCTCTTCTAAATGAACTTCTTTTAATGCTTGCATGACCCGCGTTTTCAAATTTTTAGTATCTTTCTTAACTTTCAATGGATACGCTACATTTTGAAAGACTGACATATGTGGCCACAATGCGAAATCTTGAAAGACCATCCCTAAATCTCTTTGTGCCGGTGGAACATATGTATGCTGGCGTGAATCATAATATGTGCAATGATTATGGACAATACTTCCAGAATCTGGTGTTTCCAAACCAGCTATCAGTCTTAGCAATGTTGTCTTGCCACAACCCGAAGCGCCCAATAAAGAAACAAATTTGCCACTTTCAATTGTCAAATCAATATCATGAATCACTGTTTTCGAACCGAATGATTTTTTAATATTTTGGAGTTCTAAAACCACATCCTCACCTCTTTCAATTATTACTATAGAAAAAGATTGTTAATAATTATTAAATGAAATGTTAACGCTAACTCAAAAAAGTATATGTAATATGTATAAATGTATAGAGAAAATTTATATTTGGGGGTTGAAGCAAAGTTGAATACGAAGCAGTTGATGATTTTTAAGCAATTTGTAGAATTTCAAAATGAAAATGCCGTGGCTGAATCTATGAATATTACACAACCTACTGTCACTTTCCATTTGAAAAATTTGAATAAAAACTATGGCATTCCTTTGTATTATAAAAAAGGTAAACATTTTAAATTAACGGAAGCAGGCGAGTTGTTATATCGCAATACAACTAAACTCTTAAACTTAATGCAAGAAACGAACGAGGTCATGGCAGATTTTAAAGCCTCGAAGCGTGGAACTTTAAAAATTGGCGCAAGTCATGCACCTGTTTATCATATTTTACCTGAAGCGTTCAAAAACTATATGCATCATCATCCAAATATTCAAATTGATTTAACTGTTGATACAGCTCCGAATATTATTCAGAAATTAAGAAATAGGGAGATTGAAATTGCAGTAATCTCTGAAAATGGTTTTTATGAAAATGATTTAAAAGTTAAGCGTTTTATGGAGAATGAATTGATGGTGGCCATGTATAAAGATCATCCCCTTGCTCACCAACAAGAGTTAACTATGAAGGATTTAGAGCAATATGATTTTGTTATACATAGTGGCGGCTCTACTAGAGAAAGTATCGATGAGTGGCGACGTGATAATTTAGTCTCGCTACGTGCGCGTATGCAATCAAATAGTTTGAGTAGTATTCTAGAAACGATTAAACATTCTAAATACTTGAGTTTAATAAGTCATAGTGCGATTCAGCATCGTAATGACATTATTTGTAAAAAGGTCCCCAATGGACCAACACCAAGATATATCTCCATTGTTTATCGTGATGATTTATATTTAACTCCCGTAATTCAAAACTTTATTTCATTAATATACAATGTGAATTTTGAGGAAACGATGCAAAATTAAATGAGCTAGTCCCAAAATATAAAGAAACGTATATATGATTGGTAGTCTCATATACGAGCCCTTAAAATAGATTTGTTTAAACAAACATTTTAAGGGCTTTTATTATAGTTATGCAGTTCGCTCGTCTAGAATCGAATGATTGTTCTAAATGTGACTTATATTTAGGAGTAAAGCGCCTTTCACAAGTCTAGTAATTATCAAAAATAAGATTTGTTTTGAGTTGATCTTTCTTCTCATGAATGCCGAGCTGGTCTAATTTCTTAACAATTGCACTTTGTACGCGTTTTGCATCCTCCTCATTGTTTACCTTCGCTGAAATTTCTACTATATTTTGATTTTTAATATCCCAATTTTCAATTTTTACTTTATTACCATCAATATTTCCTTTATGACGTTCAAAATGAACTGGACCAATTAAGCTTGGTTGATTCATCTTATTTAATGTTTCACTATACGGCTTTTCTGCATGAGCTTTTAATATTTTCAAACTATCCTGTGCATTCGGCATAGCATTTTTTTCTAAATTCAAATTTTCTTTTGCCTCATTAGTTACACTAAGTGTTTCTTTATTTTCACCGAATTCAACCTCATATTCGTCGCCGTTATACCCTTCGGATTTAGCTTGTTGTATCGCACGAGAGACATCATGATTAGAAATCGGATAGCGTTTTTTGTATTGCAACTCGTGGTCATTGTCATCTTCAGATTTACGCAAACGATATGTCACATTATTTTGATAGTTAGTGCGGTTTGAATCATCTAAATATTGTACATTAAAATCTTCATCTTTATCACTAGAACCTAATGCTTCTAACACACTATGTTTAATATGACGATTGTCTTTTACCACTTTATGACTATCTGCATAAACCTTCACTTCATATTGGTCAGGTTGATTCGTTGCTGCTTGAACATTTTTAGTAATGCCACAACTAAGTAAAATAGAAGTCGTTATCATTCCTACTTTAATTAATGAATGTTTCATTTATTATCACCTCTACATTCAACTTAGCTTATTTTTTTGTAGTAAATATATGAATAAAGTGAATAGATATTAAACTTTTATAAATTTTTTAAATACGTACTTTTATAGAATTTATATTTCTACAACGATATGTCACACATTGTTTGAAATATCGCCCCCTTTACTTAAATATTCGTGTTTAAAGCGGGAATAAGCAAATGAAATCGTAAAATATGAAACTCATCGACAAAGTAAAATTGTTGAAGCAAAGAAGTAAGCAAACCCTCGTTAATCAAAGAGAAGTATTGGCATATCAGTCAGTCTAATCTTCAAAAGATATTATCTATATTTTATTCAACCACTCATCTACGAATCACTCTAGGAGGTTTACCTATGTTGGTTATTTCTATCATTTTAACTGTTCTTGGTTTATCGCTCATATTAGTTAGTCTCATTGTCTCAAAATCTGATTCACTCGATTTAAGAGAGAAAATCTATTTACCTGGTTTATGTCTTTTATTAATAGGATTTCTTTGTTTGATTGGTCATTTCGTTAATTCTTCGCTATAAAATCATTATTTTCCCAAAAAATTCACAACAATTCTGACTATCTGTTGCATTTTTCCACACCTTGCACTAAATAGTGGTGTTTAGGGCTTTGCAAAATTGTTAAATTAGTATATGTAACTTTCAAACATCTTCATTTTTCGCACTCAAATTGCGTTAAAATATTTTAGAATTTCACACTCTGTTGCAAAAATTATTCACAAATAGGAGGAAATGTCTTGGCAAAAGTTTTATACAAATTAGGCAAATTTATTGCTAAGAACAAATGGGTCAGTATTGTGGCGTGGCTAATTGTTCTAGGCGTAATCATTACACCACTCATGATTAACTCACCTAAATTTGATAATGACATTACAATGAATGGCCTAAAATCATTAGACACAAATGATAAAATTTCTAAAGAATTTCATCAGGATAGTCAAAAAGCCTCGATGAAAATTGTGTTCCATTCCGATAAGAAGAATGGCATCACAGATAAAGATACGAAAAAAGATATTGAAAAAGCGCTTGATCATATCAAACAGGATGACGATTACGTACAAAACGTAAGCAATCCTTATGAATCTCATCAAATTAACGATGATAAAGATACTGCAATTGCAACCGTTAACTATGTAGTTAACCAAACAGCCTTGCAAGATTCTTCTAAAAAAACGATTGATAAAGAATTAGATGATGTCAAAGCAGATCATAACCTTCAAATTGAGCAAACTCAAGGTGGCTCAATGAACTCTGAAGTCGGTGGCACATCTGAAATTGTAGGTATTGTCACTGCATTTATCATCTTACTAATCACATTCGGTTCGCTTATCGCTGCAGGTATGCCGATTGTGAGTGCAATTATTGGTTTGAGTTCAAGTGTTGGAATTATTTCTTTACTTACATTCGTATTCGACATTCCAAACTTTACACTCACGTTAGCAGTCATGATTGGACTCGCTGTTGGTATCGACTACTCCTTATTTATACTGTTTAGATATAAGGAAGTTCGTAAACGTGGTTTAGAACCTATTGAGGCTATTGCTACAGCCGTTGGTACTGCAGGCAGTGCCGTTATTTTCGCAGGGGTAACAGTGATGATTGCAGTATGTGGTCTATCACTCGTAGGCATTGACTTCCTAGCAATTATGGGATTCGCTTCTGCGATTAGTGTGTTATTTGCCGTATTAGCTGCATTGACACTCTTACCTGCACTAATCAGTGTGTTCCATAAGCGCATCAAGATTAAAGATAAACCTGAAAAAAGTAAAGATCCAAAAGATCATCCATGGGCTAAGTTCGTTGTAGGTAAGCCTGTAATTGCAATTGTTATCAGTTTACTTATTCTAATTGCTGCAGCACTTCCTATAAGTGGAATGCGTTTAGGTATTCCAGACGACAGCCTTAAAGCTAATAATACGTCAGCACATAAAGCATATAACTTAATCACAGACAACTTCGGTGCGGGCTATAATGGTCAAATTGTAATGCTCGTAAATACGAAAGATGGCGGCAGTAAAAAGGATATTCAACAAGACTTAAATAATATCAAAGATGATATTAAAGATATGGACAATGTAGACAAAGTGGCGACTCCGCAACTTAATGATAATCAACACTATGCGTTAATTTCTGTGATTCCTGAAGATGGTCCAAATGCACAATCTACAAATCATTTAGTTTACGATTTACGTGACTATAATAAAACGGCCAAAGAAAAATATGACTTCAATACAGAAATTTCAGGACAAAGTGTAATCAACATTGATATGTCTGAAAAGCTTAACGAAGCGATTCCAGTATTCGCAGGTGTTATCGTACTCTTAGCATTTGTACTACTTGTCTTTGTATTCCGTTCAATCTTAGTACCATTGAAAGCTGTACTCGGGTTCGTCTTATCCCTATTAGCGACACTCGGATTTACAACACTCGTCATGCAAGATGGCTTCTTAGGAGGCTTGTTCGGCGTTGAAAATACTGGTCCGTTATTAGCATTCCTACCAGTTATCACTATTGGCCTTCTCTTCGGTCTAGCAATTGACTACGAGCTATTCTTGATGACACGCGTCCACGAAGAATATAGTAAAACAGGTGATAATGATCACTCCATTCGCGTAGGTATCAAAGAAAGTGGCCCAGTTATCGTTGCTGCAGCGTTAATTATGTTCAGCGTATTTATTGCTTTCGTCTTCCAAGAAGATTCAGCAATTAAATCAATGGGTATTTCACTCGCGTTCGGTGTCCTCTTCGATGCATTTATCGTACGTATGACATTGATTCCTGCACTTACTAAATTATTCGGTAAAGGCTCTTGGTACATTCCTAAATGGTTAGGTAGCGTCTTACCTAAGATTGATATTGAAGGTAAAGCTTTAGATCAAGATCATTCAAATACGAAGGGTACTGCTGAAGACACGCAATATGGTGATCATCATGGGGAAAGTTATAGACATGACGCTCATCGCTACAATGATGATAAACGTTATGATTATCGTCACAGTGACAACCATACAGACTTTCATAATGAGAGTGAAGACTATCCTCGATATGTCCGCCTGGATGATGGTCGTCGTAGCTATCGTGAAGATCATTTTCCGGAAAATGATTCGCAATATCGTAGATCAGAGTATGGAGATTCAAACATCAATAATCAATCACGCAACCATCGAAATCAAGTAGATTATGAGTCTATGTATACTCAAGACAATCACCATTATCGTCGAGAAGATACGCATGAAAGATATGACCGTCAACCTCAACATGATGAAGCATATCGTCGTAACCAAGAGAAACCGCATCATTCAGATAGGGAATCTCGCACGACTGATTTATTTAAACAATTATCTAATGAATCAAATGACCAAGATATGTTATTTAATGCATTAATGTTATACGCTCGAGAAAATAACAAAACTATTTATAACGACTATCAACATCGCTCTAATGAAAGATATGACGAACATGTCGATAAAGGTAGAGACAATGACAGAGACTAAAACTAAGAAGGAGGAAACGCCGAATGTTCAAGAAAAGTAGTTTCAAAGTATTAGGACTACTTGCCACTCTCGCCTTAGCTATTGTGCTAAGCGCGTGTGGTAATGGTGGTAGCGGATCATCGGATGATGGGAATACATCTCTAGGTAAAAAAGAAGTCACTATTCCTTATATCGCAAGCGACAATTCTACGCCACGTTCTCTAGTGATTGCGGAAGTACTTAAGAAAGCTGGATACGATGTGACAACGACACCTGTTCAAGCGAGTGGACCACTATACGCATCTGTGTCTCAAGATTCGGATTCATTCCACGCTTCAGGTATCTTTCCATCAACAGACAAAAGCTTTTACAACAAATTCAAAAGTCAATTAACAGTTTATGATAAAAAGAACTTAGTAGATAATGTAAAAGTTGGTTTAGCTGTCCCTAAATATGAAAGAAATATTGATTCAATTTCAGATTTAAATAGTAGTAAAAGTTTTGGTAAATCTGTAGATTGGACGATTCAAGGTACAGACGATAGAAATGGCGTGATGAAACAAACTAAAAGTGAACTAGACGATGGTCAATTAGATCAATATCGTTTGCATAAGTCATCTGACCAAGATCAATTTAAAGCGATTCAAAAAGCTTATAAACAACAAAAGCCTATCGTCTTCACGGCTATGGAACCAAGCTGGTTCTCCAAAGAGCTCGATATCAAAATGTTAAAAGATCCTGAAAAAATTTATGGTAAAGATGATGAACATATTAACTTAGTGTTCAATAAAGGCTTCCAAAAAAATCATCCTGCGGCGTATACGATTGCTACACGCATCTCTGACAATTGGAGTAAAGATGATGAAGAACAATTAGCGAAGAAAATCTTTAAAGATAATAAAAATCCTGAAGATGTTGCCAAAGATTATGTCGATGACCATGAAACAAAAGTTGATAAATGGTTAAAAGGTATTGATCATTAAGTATGTAGTATAAAGTCAATGTATTGAGACTAGAATATTAATCCAAAAGTATAGCTCTAAGATGATTTCTAATGAGGATGTGCACCACTATAGGTTGGACTACAATCTAACTTTGAGAGGTACAGCACACTAAAGAAATTTTCTTAGAGCTTATTTTATAATGAATGTGTTAAATGAAGATATTCAATGACATTTATATTTGGTAAAAGCAATTCAACTATGATAAATTAACGTATATTCTGTGTCGTGAAGTATCCTTTAAGAGAGAATAATAAAAGGAGAAATGTATATGCCCACATCAACTCAAAAACGTATGATTCGACATATTAACCAGACAGTTTTCGAACTTTTATATGACTATCATTTTGATGAAATGACTGTTCAAAAAATTTGTGAAGTTGCCGAGATTAATCGTAGTACCTTTTATCGTTATTTCCAAGATAAATATGATTTACTCTATTCCCTACCTCAATATATGACTGGCGAAATTATGACAGATTCAAATGAAGCGCCACAAATTAAAACTTCTGAATCTTTTAAGGCTTTTATCTATTATATAGAACAACATAAGAAGGTATTTAAGCATTTGCTTGTATCTTCCAGACAAGTTGATGTTTTCAGAAGTTTAACACGTGCAAGCCGTGAAATGATGTTATATGGCGTAAAGAATAATCATGATGATCCCCTTGCATTGAAGATACGTGAAAGTAAGCACCCAGAAATTTTAGCTGATTTTTATAGCAGTGGTGTCATTGAAGTTTTAAGACGTTGGGTTGAAAATGATTACAATTACTCGGTAGATGAAATTTTCGAAACACTAAACAATACATTAGAAGCTTCACTTCAAAACTGTAAAACCAATTAAAACGAGGCATACAAAAGCACGCGTCCTTATCTTTTTAAACAGTTGATAAAGATGCGTGCTTTTACTTTTTATTATAATAGTTGTTTCCTTACCGCTTCGCCAACTTGAGACGGGGATTGCGGATTTTGACCTGTAATCACTCGACCGTCTACAACTAGTGTTGAAGTAAACGGAACTCGACCATAGCGATAAATGGCACCACGTTTTTTAATTTCGTTTTGTAAATGGAAAGGTACGATGGTATCACGTTGAGCTAGGACCTCTTCAATATTTGAGAATCCAGTTATCTTTTTATTTTGAATTAAATACGTACCGCCAGCATCTTTGACATTGAGTAGCGCTGCAATGCCATGACAAACCGCTGCTACGATTCCTCCATTTTCATAAATCTTATTCACTGCACTTTGGATGTATTTATTTTCTGGGAAATCATACATCACACCATGACCACCAGTAAAATAAATGGCATCGTATTTCTCAGGTTGCGCTTCTCTAATAGGTTGAGAATATCTTAGTAAATCCATGAAACTTTCATTTTTATAATAAGCTTTCGTTGTATTATCAAACATAAGTGGATTAAGGCTCACGGGATCGATCGGTGTATTTCCACCAGTAATATTAAACATATCAATGTCTACATTTGTATGTTTAAATGCATCATAAAAATGTACCAGTTCACTTAGCCATAGTCCTGTAGGTTCTTCTGTATTTCCAAAGTAATCTGTACTTGTATTGACTATCATAATTTTTGCCATTTATCTCACCTCTTTAATTAATCTTCCATTTTTACTACAATTTTGCCTTTTGCTCTTCCACTTTCAGAGTATTCAATGGCTTTTTGAGTTTCTTTAAAGTCGAACACCTTATCAATAATTGGTCTAATTTTTCCAGCTTCAATGAGTTCTGTGATTTCTCTTAATTGCTTACCACTTGGATGCATAAATAAAAATTCATAGTTAACGTTAAATTTTTTTGCTAAACGTTGGTATTTCAATGATGCTGCTTTTAATAAACCTTGCTTGAAAATACTTTTTTCTAATTTTTTAGCATTGCGTTCTGTTGGTAATCCAGAAATCGAAGCAATAACACCGTGTGGTTTAAGGATTTGGAATGATTTTTCTAAATTATCTCCACCAAGTGTATCGAATACACCATCAAAATCTTTTAACACTTTCGAGAAATCTTGTTCTTTATAATTAATAAATTCATCTGGATTTAATGATTTGATAAGATTTTCGCCTCTGTCACTTCCAGTTGTTGCAACATAAATCCCCATTGCTTTTGCGTATTGAATGGCAAAACTTCCTACGCCACCTGATCCAGCTTGGATGAGCACTTTATCTCCTGGCTTAGCTTTAATTACTTCGTTTAGCGCTTGATAAGATGTTAAGCCTACTAAAGGTATACTTGCCGCCTCTTCGTAAGAAAGTCCTTGAGGCATTGGAGCAATTTCTTCTGCGTTGATTGAAATATAGTCGGCAAATGTTCCAATTTTCGATTTACGTGGACGTCCATACACTTTGTCGCCTACCTTGAAGTCTGTAACATTTTCCCCTACTTCGGAAATCTCTCCTGCAAAGTCATTTCCTAATATTAATGGAAATTGATAAGACAGTAACATTTTTAAACTACCATCGCGAATTTTGAAATCGATTGGATTAATACTTGCTGCTTTAATTTTCACTCGTACTTCATTCGGGTTCATACTTGGTAATGGCATTCTTTCTAATGACACAGGACCTTTCCCATAATGATGAATAACCATCGCTTGCATATCCGTTTTCATCTTTTTCGCCTCTCTTTACTTGATTATTACATTTAATATTGAAAATGATTGCATACTTGATATTTTGAATTTTCATCAAGTGTAAGGCTAATAAGTATTCTGTACAAGAAAAGCGGTTTACTTATAGCTTTTGTTTATAAAAAAGTGCTTTTACTATAAGTGATAGCTATGAATAATCGAGTCATTGTCATAGTATTTAAACACAAAGATGACTCCACATGAAAATTGAAATTTTATCGTCAACGGTTTAAACAAAACCAATGTTGTTAAAGTAATTGATAGCGTTACTGTGCTATTCATTCGTTTCTGTATGGTTTAAATCTTTTATATTGACAAAATTGTGGGGCAAGATTAATATATACCTAGTATAAAAAATATACTAGGAGGTGTGAGTGATGAAAGTAGAATTGGGTTTAACATCATTTGCTGAAAATAGTGCCATTTACATGCCAGATGGTAAACACGAATCAATAAGTCATGCTCAACGTATAAGAGATATAGTAGAAGAGATTGAACTTGCAGATCAACTTGGATTAGATGTATATGGCTTAGGTGAACATCACCGTGAAGATTATGCAGTTTCTGATCCTGTCACTGTGTTAGGTGCAGCTGCTTCAAGAACACAACATATCAAATTATCTTCTGCAGTTACCGTCTTATCTTCAGACGATCCGGTCAGAGTATATGAAAGATTCTCAACTTTGGATGCTGTATCTAATGGTAGAGCTGAAATTATGATTGGTCGAGGTTCATTTATCGAATCTTTCCCGTTATTCGGTTATAATTTAAATGACTATGAAGAGCTATTTAATGAAAAACTTCAAATGTTGCTTAAAATTAACAAACATGAAATCATAAGTTGGGAAGGTAAATTAAGACCTAGTTTAGAAGAGACTGGCATTTACCCACGAGTGGAAAATGGCGAACTACCAATTTGGATTGCCACAGGTGGTACACCTGAATCATCACTCAGAGCCGGCGCGTTTGGCTTGCCAATTACGTATGCCATTATTGGTGGAAATCCTAGACGATTTGCACGTAATATTGAAATATATAAATCTGTTGCATTATCTTACGGACATAATCCTGAGCAATTACCTATTGGGGTGCATTCTTGGGGTTATGTTGCAGAAACAGATGAACAAGCGAAACGTGAGTTTTTCCCTTCACTTAAGGCACATCAAGATGTACTAGGTAAAGAACGAGGTTGGCCATCTTTCGATGAAAACTATTTCGAAAGAGAAATAGGCAGTCATGGTGCTATCTACTTGGGAAGCCCTGAAACAGTGGCACAAAAAATTATTGATACCATCGAAACTCTAGGTATTAACCGCTTTATGATTCATACTCCGGTAGGTTCTATGCCTCATGAGTGTGTGATGCATTCAATTCGTCTTTTTGGGGAAAAAGTTAAACCTATAGTAGATAAATATTTTGAAGATAAATAGGAGGAAATATTTTATGATTTTACGTTATGCTACAAATTTAAAACTTGCTAAAGAATTATACAATGCAAGCAAACCTAAATTACAAGGTGACCAAGGTATGGTGGATACTTTCACAAACACATTTGGTTTACCAGCTAGTTCAGTTAAATTAGCAGGTGGTGTTGAAGCAACTGCAGCTGCATTATTCGCTGCAAGTTTCTTAAATAAAAACATCTCTCGCCTAGGTTCACTTGCTACAATTTCAGTATTAAGTGTTGCAGCTTACAAACACTTTGAAGCTGGTCACGGCAAAAAAGGTGCACAACACGCACTTGACTTATTAGGCTTAGCTACTTTAAGCTTACTAGATACTTTCTCATCTAAAAGATAAGAATTGAAACATAAGACTCCCCGCTCATGCGAGGAGTCTTATTTTATATTTTAAACTTGTGATTTAAAGAAATTTTCATGTCTATTTGTGTATTTTAAATCATCTCGAAACTGCAACGAGGGTTAAATTTACTTTTTATATTTATTTAAAAGTGATTTAGGAACATGACAAAGATGCTGATCTTCAGGGTATTTATAAAGATGATCTTGATGTTCTTCAGCACTTTTAACATAATTCGTTAATGGCTTTACTTCTACCATAATACGGTCCGCATCGTTTCTATCATTGATAAATGCTTGTGCTTCGTCGAGATGCGATTGATCCTTACTATATAATCCAGTTCGATACTTTTCTCCTATATCTGGTCCTTGACGATTCAAACTATATGGATCAATGATTTCGAATAAGTACCCCATCAAATCTTTTATAGTAACTTGTTGTGGATTGAATTCTACTTTCACACATTCAGCATATCCATCATACGGTTCTTCCAAATGATTTGTAGTACCATTCGCTCTACCTGCTTCCGTCATCACAACGCCAGGTATCGTTTTGAAAAATGCTTGCGTCCCCCACAAACAACCGCCTGCAAGATAAACAATTTCCAACGTTATCACCTCTTTAGAATATTGTAACACCTAGAGCTAGAATCAAATAACAAACGTTTTCAATCATATGATTCACTATCTATTTAATACTATCATGTCATATTATATGCTTTGTTGTATGTATGAATTAACAAGTGACAACATTGTCATGGATTTGATATCTCATACACAGGAGTTTATTTATAGTATATGGTATCTTCAACTTATGCATAGAGGATATTGATTGTTTGTAAGTTTTGCTTTAAAAGTAATACTTCTTGGGAGACTTTTAATATATTTCTCTGATGTTCAGATTTTCATGTTAAGGAGAGATGGGTTTGACTCATAAATTTTTCAAATTCTTTATTAGTACGATGGCGATAATGATGGCATCTATATTTTTTATGTATAATCATTCAGTATTGGCTTCAACTAGAAATCATGACCAAGTGGTGGGTCATTTTAATCAAACATCATTGAATGATGAATCCATACATCGTGCTGTAAATGTTTCTACGGTTAATCATAATAGTGAACATAACTTAAATTCTTCTAAGTCTAGAACAACGCATGTGACTCAACCGGCATCATTGATGACACTTCCTGATACAGGTAAAAGCGTGTCTCACTCTCCTTTTATGGCTGGAATTATCGCTCTTATCCTTGGTTTAATTATATTCATTTATAAAAAGACTTCTACGAATAAACAATAGAAATGATTAAGAGGTTGGGAACTTTGTATTTTATGCTCTGGAAAACCGATTAACGGCGTCCCAAAAGCTCGTTTCTTTAGCCACATTTCTTGTTAATTTCTATAAAAAAGAGAGTTAGAACAAAAGCTCCAACTCTCTTAAATCATTATATAATCAATAACTTAATTCCTTTGACAATATTTGTTAAGAACAGCACAATAGCCCAAATAAAGAAAATCGCTGCAGCTATGAGACCAATCGTGATACCTAGACCAGCATGTGCATCGTCAAATAATGTAGGGACAACCATTATACTGAAAAAGCCTATCGCAGTAAAAACCCATGTAAATATATGGTTGAACAATGCATTTCTTGAATATGTTGAAGCAGGACGTTTAGCTACAATCCAGACGATAAGTGGAAATAACACCGGTGCAAAAAAGACGCTTAAATAACTTAAAGCTCCTAAAATATTATTTGCTTTTTCGTTATATCTTTCATCAAAGTTTTCCATTTTTTTCACCTCAGTTATATCTAAACACATCATTGTGCTCAATTTAAGTTATATCACTCATAATTACAACATTGTAAGATACGCAGCATAAAATCACTTAATTTAACGCTTCTTCTAATACTGATTTGAAGTTTACTTTAGAAATTTCATTCGCATGCACTTGCTGTGAATTTAATCTTTCGCTAAATCTGTCTTTATTTTCATCTATTTCTTTAAGCATTTGACTTAATTGTTCAACGTCTTGTACCGAACATTGATTGTCAGGAGACGTTACATTAAAATGATGCGCCGTCTCAGTATACCCAAGAATTAACATATGATGATCAAATGCTTTTCTAACAGCATTTAAAATTTCTCCACCTTCATTGATGTCTAAATAAATATCACAGTATTCATACAACTGATTTACCATATTTTGTTTAATTGCAGGATAAAGTTTGACATTTGGGCAGTCACCTAAATCCATTAGTCGTGAAGACATTTCAGTAATTGCAGCAATATGGAACTGATAATCCGTATGTTTGGTTACTAAATATTCTAAATGCGGGATTTGATCAGAATTCGTCAGCGTAAGTATATTGTTAGAATATTGATTATCTTTTTCCTTATGATACAAGTATCCCGAAGCATGAACATATCTACGTTCTTCCTCACTTAAATGGTCTATGATATGTTCATATTCATCCTTTTCAGGAATAATAACATTGAACTGTCTTTCGGTATTATTGTTAAATATTAATCTCATATTTCCTGGGACATGATTCTTAGAATGTTCTTGCCAGAATAAAATACCTTTACCCTTCGTTGGTAAATCATAGAGTGCTAAAAATGGTGTAGATAAACTATTAAATATGACTTGGTCTAAATCAATATGAATCTCTTGAAGATAAAATTTGATGAACTCCCTTTTAGATGCGAAGAAATAGGATTTTCCTTGATAATCCACGACAAAATCTTTGGTAACGAAGTTTTCATAAATCACTTCTTTACCTTCTCGGTTCATATATTTTTTAAAAATCGGTGTTCCAGCTAAATCATAGACAGTTTCTGCAAATTTAAAACCTTCTTTATTATAATGATCGACTGAACGCAAACGTTGTTTTTTATCTAACCATTCAACGAAGCTGACCACACGCGTTTTGAAGTTCTTTCTATAGAAAATCTTTCCTCTTAACTCACCCATATCGATAATTTTGGCCATTGTGCCGTCACCTTTAATTTCCCAGAAATCAGGCGTGACAACGTCATTGAAGAAAGCGGGCTTGTCATCTTCATATACTTGATACGTCGCAAAATATTGATACGGTGATGTGACTTCATCAGGTAAAAAGCCATCGTCATTCATCACAATTGTAAAGTGATTATATCCTGCAAGTTTAAGAGAGTCATGTAATTCACGTGTCTTGTTATCATAGTTTTCAAATAAATTAATCATGTAGCACCTCTTCTATCAATTGTCTCCAATGTTCTACAATATGTGATGTCTTGAAAGGTTCTGCAATGTTATATGAAATCTCGTGTGGCTGTTTTGGGCCATTTTCAAAAAATTGAACAATCTTATCAGCCATTCGATTGATGACTTCATCGATTGTTTCATAGTCTAAATCGATCGGTATGAGATAGCCGTTCTCATTATGTCGAATAAACGTAGGACTTCCATAATTCACATCAAAGCCAATCATCCCAAGTCCTGAGCCAACCGCTTCCATTAATGTAAGCCCAAACCCTTCACTTTGTGATGCTGAAACGAATAATTCATACTGATGGTAGATCTCTTGCAGATTTGTATGACCTTTCAAACGTATATAATCCTGCGCTTCATATTCTTCGATCATCTTTTCAATTTTGTTTCTTTCCGAACCTTCACCATAAATATCAAAACGAAGATGTGGTACACGTGATTTCGCCCTAATCACTGCCTTTGCAATCCAATCCACATGCTTTTCACTCGCCAACCGTGAAGCAGTCATGATTGAATAAGGACATCTAGGATGTTGTGGATACATTAAGGTATGCAGACTGCCCACTGGTATAGTTCTAATGCGAGGAACATCATGTGTGTACGTTCTAAACTGTTGAGTTAAAATTTTATTCTGTAAATCTGTAGCTGTGATGAAGAAATCAATATGTCTCGCGTTTTCAAATTGATACTCATAATAGTTATTCCATAAAATATGGGAGTTGTCGGTGGAATTTTCACTGTAGTGTTCGGCATGAACCACAATCCCTACCTTACTGTTGCCCTTATTTTGCAAAATAGCCTGACCAACATCTGTTGAACGATCAATAATCACAATATCGTTATGAGATAAATGAAGTTTTCGAATAAAATATGCGATGAATTCTTCTTTACTATATAAACGTGCATCGTCAAACACATATACATGCGCATCATCGTCGATATATTCGTTATATACAATCGAGCCATCTTCATTATAAAACTGGCGCATATAAAGTTTAGCTCTCTTCTCAAAAGGGGCATAGTATTCTGAAAATGTACGAACGTAGCTATAAAAATCTTTACGAATCAACATGCCATTAACGACAAATTCAGCACGATCGACATAGTTTTCTTCTGGATTTTTTAAATAACATGTCACAAAAGTTTGGTCATTGTTTAAATAAAGCCTTAAAACTTTTCCTTTCCTCTCGTGACGCGAAACATCATTACCTAATTCTGAAATCAAATCATCAACAGTATAAGTGGTTGGTGCAATTTTTATGTCTGTAAAATATTGATATAACCAAATCACTTCTTCATCTTTAAAACCCATATTGCTCGTTAGTGTTTGGATGTTTTCAGATTGAATAAAGTCTAGAAACACAAATTTTATTGGATAATGAAGTTGGCGAAGCAATTTAGCTCGATAGGCTTGTGCATATTCTACGCCACTACTTGCCCAACCAATGCCAAAGTTAATGTTATAAATTGTCATGCCTTTACACCTCTTTATTTATGGAAAATGGATGACCATATCATCAAATTTATCAAATGTTAGAATACTTAAGCATCAATTTCTAATCATTTTTCTTTTAACGTCCTTCGTCATCAATACATATGTTTCTAAAGCCACTTTATGATATTCAAATATGACGTTTCTCTGACCATTTTGTCGATTATTGACGCTTGCTTTGAGTTGTTGTTTAAACTATTTCATTAAAAATCGGATAAGTGCTTCCCAGCTGTTGTGTATGTATTTTCATTCTTAATATTTTCTTATTTATATCGTCTTGAAGTTATACTTCTCATCTTGAATTCCATCTTTCAAATAAATCCCCCACAGAATGTAGCATAAGGCTCCGGCATTTAAAGACTTGAACATGATTATTTCTACACAATTAACAAGTAACGTTGCTATAAACAATACAATCGTCACTCTAAAAGGTTTTCTAGCTAAAAGAATCACTTTCAATATGTAAATTACATAGCAAGTCAATCCAATCATACCTGTAAAAATAATAACTTCAAAAATGATATTTCCCGCTTCAATGTTTAAATTTTTTAGATAACCATTCGCATGATGCATAGGTATTCCGAATCCACTACCTAAAAATGGATGAGTTTCAAAAGCATATTGAATATTTTTGATTTGATTATCTTTAGGCATAAGTACATTTTCTATTGAATTCCCTTTAAAAATGAAGTTTACCATTAAGGAGTGAACTAAAGGATGAAAAATACTTGTTATAGCTAGCATTAGAATTCCCAAAATCATCGGGTATTTATAGCGCTTTTTTAAATTTAAAAGTAATAAAATAATTAAGAGACTTATCATTAGCGTTACCCATGCTAGTTTAGAATCTGTTAAATAAAGTTCAATTATTGCAATTAATACAACAAATAAATTTAATAAATTTATTTCATATTCCCGCAGGATATAGAGGATAAGAATCAATAATCCCATTAAAAGAACTACCGCAAAGGTTTTGTAATCACTCAAAAAGCCATGAAATGACTCACCCTTAATGAAATAATTTGTTGGCTTCAACACGATGGGTAACAAGGAAAAGATAATTAGCAACTTTACTTGTTGTGCAGTCCATATTACAAGTTCTTCAATATCTTTAATTAAACATATTAATAGTACGATAATCGTTAAAGGAATAAAGTAATTAATAATTTTAATTACAGACATCATTGGATAGTCCGAGACAACAAGACTTATCAAAATATAAATCAACATTAAATTCATTGACGAAAAAGCAAAGTTAAACATAATATAACTTCGCGTCCATTTCTTAATATATCTAATAAGGAAAAATATTCCTATCACATATATTAAAATGTATTGCATATATGTGATAAAAACAGTACTTTCTCCAAGATCAAAAGTCGAATTCATTAAAGTTCTTATCATATATAGATATATAAGTTGAATTACGCCGATTACGCCTCTTTTGAGTAGTATGAGTGATAATAATATTGCTAAAAAGAGCGTCCATTTATTGCATATACTCATTATGAAAATGAGACTAATTAGTGTATTTTCTCTGATGGTCTGTTTGTTCATTTTCAAAAATTGTTTCATTTATACTTCTCCAAATCATCTTGCTGTTAATTCTACTGCGTCTTTAGAAAGACTCGCTTGAGGTGTGAAATGATAAGCCTACTATGCCTACTCACCTATTTATTTCTATTGTTATTTTATTAGTTTATTATGTTTTGTAATTATAGCATGAAATGTTTGTGGCACATATATTTTTAGCAATTCCAGCCATTTTCTATAAAAAAGCAGGGAGAGGGACAGAAATATAATTTAGCAAAATTATTTTCGTTGTCCCTCTCCCAACTTTCATTGTTTGTAGAATTTCTTAAAAAGAAATTCTCTGTGTTGGGGCCCCGCCGGCAAGGATGGCTAGGATTGAAAGAAGCTTGATATAAGTGAACTTTCAATTCAGACATCTACTGCCAATATGTTAAAGAAGGCTGAAACATTTAATTATGTCTCAGCCTCTGAACTGCATATCATTTATTCAATATTTTTCAAAGCATCTTTTATCTCAGTTTGACCTGATTGAATAAAAATGTCTTTTCCTTCTACTGAAGGTTCTTGAAGTGATTCAATTAATACCGTTGCAACATCTTCACGTGGAATTGTATAACTATTTGGGTCTCCGTTAATTTTTAATTCAGCTTCAATTTTGCCAGTTCCTTCATCATCTTGAAGTGGGCCTGGATGAACGATTGTGTAATTTAATCCTGAATTTTCAATGTAAAGATCTGAAAAATGTTTTGCAACTGCATAAGGTCTCATCACATCTGATTCTTTTTCAGGTTCAATACTGTCTGTTGCACTTAATTGAACAAACTTTTTCACATTATGATTTAATGCGAAATCTACGGCTTTTTTAGCACCCAATAAATCAACTAGCAACGTTTTATCTGCGCCAGTGCTACCACCTGAGCCTGCTGTAAAGATGACGCTATCTACGCCTTCAAATGCATTTGAGAAATCGTCCTCTAAATCTTGAACAACCACTTTATCTGCGCCTAAGTCTTTAAGTTCATTAACTTGTTCTTCTTTACGTACTAGAGCTACTGAAGAATAATCAGTATCTTTTAATTGAGAAATCACTTTTCTACCAACTGCTCCATTAGAGCCGATAACTAAAACGTTCATTGATATAACCCCTTCCTTATTTTGTATGCACATGCATATTAACGCTTAAATCAATGCAACTCAACTCATATGCTTATATACCTTATAGGTGTGTTGTTTTCCTGAAAATAAAAAAAAAGAGTATACCGGGCGTCTTAAAAGTGAGTCTCTCTATTTAAAAACTCTAATTTGAAACATTTAAGACGGTAAGTATACTCATTAAAATAGATAATCACACGATACGTTTACGTATTGCCCCGGAAATAAGGTCAACAATTGCCACCATAAGCACTAATCCTATTAGAATAATGCCTACACGATCCCATGAACGTGTTTGTAACGCGAAGATTAGTGGCGTTCCTATACCTCCAGCACCAATTAAACCTAAGATAGAGGCAGAACGTAAATTTAACTCAAAACGATAAAGAATCAATGATATAAACGACGGAAGAATTTGTGGAATCACAGCAAATATCAATGTTTTAGTTTTATTAGCACCACTTGCTTTTAATGATTCTACGGCACTAAAATCTAAACTTTCAATATCTTCTACAAATAATTTTCCTAACATTCCTACTGAATGAATCCCTAGTGCTAATACACCTGAAAAAGAACCTGGTCCAACAGCTTTAATAAAAATAAGTGCCATCACAATTTCTGGGAAAACTCTGATAATACTTAAGATAAATTTGCTTGTCCCGGTAACTGGTCTTAATTTAACCATATTTCTTGCTCCTAAAAATGCAAATGGAATACATATAATAGAAGCAATAAAAGTACCGATGACAGCTATAGCAAATGTTTCTAATAAACCTCTTAATAAGTCCTCACCTGCAGGTATGTATATATAACCTAAATCTGGGTGAAACAGACCATAAAAAATTGACTTTAGTATTTCAATGGATTTACTTTTTAGTTCGAGTGCAGGCATACCCGCAAAGGCCCAAATAATGATAATCGCAACTACAACAGCAATCATCCAATTCTTTATCATTTTTTGACGATGTCGTTTTGAATTCAATTCAAACTTTTGTTCATTCATGCTAATTTCTCCCTCACTTTCGAACTCACAAAGTCGATAATGACAACGATGACAAGTGTGAATAAAATAATCATTGCTGTTTTCTTATATTGGAATAATCCTAAAGTTTGATCATAGAATAATCCGATACCTCCAGCACCAACTAAACCTAAAACAGCTGATGCACGAATGTTAATTTCAAAGGCAAATAAAACATATGACATAAATGAAGAAATTGCTTGAGGAACAACGCCAAATACAATCCATTTTATTTTGTTGGCACCAACAGCTGTCATCGCCTCCATTGGACCTGGGTCGATTGTTTCTAGAGATTCATATAATAGCTTTCCAATAATGCAGATAGTGAGAATAAATAATGCTAATACCCCTGGAATTTGTCCAATACCAAATACAGCAACGAATACTGCTGCTAAGAGAAGGTCTGGTATTGTACGGACGATATTCAGAATAAAACGAGCTGGAATAGCAATCCACTTTGTTTGAACAATATTACTCGCACATAACAACGCTACTGGTATAGATACAATACTCCCAAGAAACGTCCCTACAATTGCCATTCGAATCGTATCTAACATCGGTTTAGTAATCTGGTCAAGATAACTCCAGTCTGGTGGCACCATTTGGCCAAAGAATGAACCAATTTGCGGAATACCTACCATTAAGTCACCTATACTAAACCCCGTATAAATAAAACTCCAGATAATCAAAGCAATAATTAATATAATTGAAAAGCTTGTTTTAAGGGACATCTTTTTATTTAAATATTGATCATATTTATTTGTAGGTGATGTAGGTGTAGCCATATTACTCCACTCCTAACTTTTCATCGTCATTAATTGCACGACCGTAAATATGATTGAACACTTCTTCATCCGCTTCATATGCTGGTCCATCGTAAACGAGTTCACCGGCTCTTAAACCGATAATTCTAGATCCATATTCTCGTGCTAAATCTACAAAGTGTAAATTAATTAAGATTGTAATGCCTAATTCTTCATTAATTTTCTTTAAATCATCCATAACTTGTTTCGTTGTCAATGGATCTAATGAAGCCACTGGTTCATCGGCCAAGATAATTTCTGATTCTTGGCATAATGCACGTGCTATAGAAATACGTTGTTGTTGCCCACCAGAAAGTTGATCTGAACGTTGGTCGTATTTATCTAGAATATTTACACGTTCTAATGCATTCATGGCTTTAATTTTATCTTCTTTAGGAAATAGACCGAGAACCATTTTCCATGTCGGATGATAACCTACTCTTCCACTTAATACATTTCTTAAGACGGTAGAACGTTTAACAAGATTGAAATGCTGAAAAATCATACCAATATTACGTCGCATTTCTAATAACTTTTTACCACGCGCTTTCGTAATCGATTGCCCTTCAATCGTAATGTCACCAGAAGTAATATCATGCAAACGATTGACTGATCTCAATAATGTTGATTTACCTGCACCTGACAACCCAACAATTACTGCGAAGTCACCCTTTTCAATATTTAAATTGATATCTTTTAATCCCACATGTCCATTTGGATATACCTTGCTCACATTCTTGAATTCAATTTGACTCATAACATACACCCTTCTTTTAAAAAGAAAAGCTAAGAAGTCTGAACAATCGATTAATCAATCTTTACATTCAGTCTCCTAGCTTTTCTGTTTTTGATTCAATTCATCCTATCGTTTAATTGTTTTATTTCATGTCTTGAACTTCTTTTTCATATTTTCTTACGATATCGAAGTTAGAATCCTTTGTATCTGTATATCCTTCATGTGAATACACTTCACTGATGATTTTGTGACCTTTTTTAGATTTAGCGATTTCTTTGAAAGCTTTTTTAAGTTTTTCTTGGAATTTCTTATCCATATCAGGACGTACTGAAATTGTATCGTTTGGAATTGGTTCAGTAAGTTTTAAAATTTTAGTATCTTTGAACACGTTTGGTTGGTCTTTTTTAACTATCGTACGTGCATCTTGGAATACTGCTGCTGCATCAACGTCTCCGTTTAATAGAGATATAACTGCTTGATCGTGTCCTTTCACGTTTACAATTTTCATATCTTTAGTTGCATTGATACCTGTCTCTTTTTTAAGTGTAGCTAATGGGAATGTGTATCCTGCTGTAGAAGTTACATCTTGAAGTGCGATTTTTTTACCTTTTAAATCTTTTAAGCTCTTAATTTTTGAATCTTTCTTAACTAAGATTTCAGATTTATAATCATCGACTAATTTTTTATTTGGTGAACCGTCATTATTTACACCAAAACGTTGTGCTTGAAGTAATAAGTCTGCTGCTTTTTGGTCATGCGCTAATGTATAAGCAGTTGGTGGTAAGAAACCTACGTCAACTTTTTTAGATTTCATTGCTTCTACAATTGTATTGTAGTTTGTTGAAACTGATACTTTTACTGGAATACCTAATTTGTCAGATAATAACTTTTCTAATGGTTTCGCCTTTGCTTCTAATTTATCCGCATTTTGAGATGGTACGAATTGAACTGTTAATTCCTTTGGTTTATAACCGTCTGAACTAGATTTACTATCTGAACTTTTCTTATTATTGTCTAACGAGCTAGAGTTCCCACAGGCTGCCGCGAAAATAACTACCGATAAAACAAGTACTACTAAAAATTTCAAATTCTTCATTATAATAACTGTCCCCTTCACATTTATAATGGTGTAATATGTATATTTTTGAACCTATAATTATAGATTAGCATATCTAATAAGTAATGAGTATTTAATTTCAATTAAATTTATAAATTTTTTATAATAAACAATAAGAGTTTGTAAAGAAATCGTTAAGTTCATTCAGCACTTTAAGTTTATATACTATAATTTTAAAAAGTATAAATTATAGTGAGGAGTCAATGATAGAGATGAAAATATTTAAAATACTAGGTTCTACTGTATTAGCAACTGCCATTTCAGTAACATCGATTCACTCAGCACAAGCAACGACACAATCCTCTTCTTCAACTTCAAATCAAAGTAATCAAAATGTACTATTTGATAATTCTCATGAACAAACAGCTGGTGCAGCTGATTGGGTCATTGATGGCGCATTCTCAGATTATGCTGATTCAATGAAACAACAAGGCTATAATGTAAAAGAATTAGATGGTGAAGCAAATATTAATGATAGCACGCTTAAAAATACTCATATTTTAGTTATTCCGGAAGCGAATAATCCATTTAAAGAAAAAGAACAACAAGCCATCGTCAATTTTGTTAAACGTGGAGGTAGTGTCATTTTCATCTCAGACCATTACAATGCTGATAGAAATTTAAATCGTATTGATTCTTCTGAATCGATGAATGGGTATCGTCGTGGTGCTTATCAAGATATGACAAAAGATATGGATAACGGTGAGAAAAACTCTAAAGCGATGCAAGGGGTTAAAAGTTCTGACTGGCTATCTGACAACTTCGGCGTACGCTTTAGATACAACGCATTAGGTGATTTGAATACAAAAAACATTGTATCTAATAAAGATAGCTTTGGTATTACAGAAAACGTTCATTCCGTTTCTATGCATTCAGGTTCAACTCTAGCAATTACCGATCCAGATAAAGCTAAAGGCATTGTCTATCTTCCTGATAACTTGTCTAATAACCAGAAATGGTCCCATGCTGTTGATCAAGGTATCTATAATGGCGGAGGTATAAAAGAAGGTCCGTATGTAGCTATTTCAAAAATAGGTAAAGGGAAAGCAGCATTTATCGGTGATACATCACTTGTAGAAGATAGTTCACCTAAGTATCAACGTGAAGATAATGGTAAATCGAAAAAGACATATGATGGTTTTGAAGAACAAGATAATGGCACACTTTTAAAAAATTTAACGACATGGATGGGTAAAACTGATAGTCATTCATCTATGAAAGAGACAGGTGTTAAACTTGATAGTAAAACACCTTTATTAAACTTTGAAAAGCCAGAAAATTCTACAGAACCTCAAAAAGAACCTTGGTCTCAACCTGAGAAAGGTTACAAATGGTACGACCGTTCAACATTTAAGCCGGGCAGTTATGGTAGCACACAAAGTGGTTCTGATAACAATGATAACGGTAATAACCATCATGGATCTGATAATGAAAAGGTGGGCGATGCTCAGTTTCTTTTGCCAAAGGACATTGAACCTAATCATCCGTTCCAAGTTAAGATAAAACTTAAAGGTTATCCTTCAAATAGTACGGTTGATGACTTATCAGTTGGAATTTATAAAGATGGTGGTAAACAAATAGGTAGCTTCTCTACTAATGATTCAGAATTTAGTAGTCCAGGTTATAGTGAGAAACAATCTGTGAAGACTGATCATCATGGTGAAGCTACATTGACATTAACCGCTAAAGTCTCAGAAGATATTAAAGATGCACATATTAGAATCAAACAAGGAAAGAAAGTATTAAAGACAAGTGGTATTAATTAATATATGTAATATTTTAAGGGGCATTGGTACAATATGTGTGTATCAATGTCTTTTTTATGGAGGTTTAGGCAGATGTCTCAATTAGCATTTTATGTAGTAAGTGATGTACACGGATTTATCTTTCCAACTGATTTTTCAGATCGACATAATGAGTTACCTATGGGTTTATTAAAAGCGAATCATCTCATTGAACAAGACAGCACGCACTATGATGGCACGATAAAAGTTGATAATGGAGATTTTTTACAAGGCTCCCCTCTGTGCAATTATTTAGTTTCGGAACTAAAATCGAGTCGTCCATTAACTGATATTTATAACCGATTAGGATTTAGTTTCGGAACAATTGGTAACCATGAATTTAATTATGGCTTAAGTTATTTAAAAGATACGATTCAACGGCTTGATTATCCCATTTTATGTGCTAACATTTTTGAAAATGGAAAACCTTTTACAGGCCAAGGAATTACCTATTTACATCAAAATGATGTAACCATTGGCGTCATTGGTTTAACAACACAATTTATCCCTCACTGGGAACAGCCTGAATACATTAAATCTTTAACGTTTGAAAGTGCTGTTGAAACCTTAAAAAAGCATTTACCAGAATTACGAAAGCATAGTGATATCGTTGTTGTAAGTTACCATGGTGGGTTCGAACGAGATTTAGAAACTGAAGAACCGACTGAAGCTCAAACTGGTGAAAATGAAGCCTCAGAAATTTTACGTTTATTTAGTAGCGACATTGATGTATTAATCACAGGCCACCAACACCGTGACATCGCTATGATTCAAAACCAAACAGCAGTAATACAACCTGGTACACGAGGCACTAAAGTCGGAAAAATTGTTTTAAATATTGAAAGTCAAAATGATATGCAAGTTGAATCATGTACGTTATTAAATGTTGAAGATGATTCTAACTTTGAAATTGAACCCCAAGATTTAAAACTACGTACACATTTAGAAAATTGGTTAGATGAAAAAGTGGCGACTTTGCCTACTTCGATGCGTGTTGAGAATGCTTTTGAAGCTAGAGTTAAGCCTCATCCGTTCATCAATTTACTAAACTACATTTTACTTGAAAGTAGCGGGGCTGATATCGCATGTACTGCCCTATTTGATTCTGCTAAGGGATTTGATACAGATATCACTATGAGAGATATCATCAATAACTATCCTTTTCCAAATACATTCAAAGTACTTGAACTGAGTGGTAATGATATTAAACGAGCTATTGAACGTTCAGCCTCTTATTTTGATTTACATGATAATAAAATAAGTGTGAGCGCAGACTTCCTTGAGCCTAAACCTCAGCATTTCAATTATGATATATTTGCAGGAGTTCATTATACAATTAATGTGAGTCGCCCTTATGGAGAACGTGTGAGCGAATTGAGTATAAATGGACAACCCTTGGATGAAAATAAAACATATACAATTTGTGTGAATAATTATCGTGCGGTTGGTGGGGGTAATTATGATATGTATGCAGATAAAACAGTAGTTAAAGATATTCAAATTGATGGGGCTCAGTTATTAATCAACTATTTATCTAATAATGACTTAAGTCACATTCCTCAAGTTGTTAATTTTGAAGTCGTAAAATAAAGGAGATATCATGTCAGAATTCACAGCATTTTTAAAAGATATTGAAGTTGCAGACCATCGTGAAAAAATGGAAGGCTTATTTGAGTGGATTGATTCACGTTTTCCCGAATTGAAGCGTGTGGTTAAATGGAATCAACCTATGTATACTTACAATGACACATTTATTATCGCATTTAGTAAAGCGAAACATCATTTTTCTATTATGCCAGAGGCTGCTTGTTTAAAACATTTTAAACAACGTGTCGCTGATGCTGGTTATACACAAACAGATAATTTATTAAGAATTAAATGGGATCAAGAAATTGATTATCCTCTAATTGAAGAAATGATTACATTGAATATGAAGGAAAAAGAAAATTATTCAAAGTTCTGGAGAGATCATAAATAATTGTTATATACATGGTTCAAAATATTTATATTTGAACGTGAATCATACTATAAGAGCTCCTAAAATGATTGTTTTAAAAACTTTCATTTAAGGAGCTCATTTTTTATTAATGCTATTTTTAGCTTTGAACTTACATTTTCACAGAAACATTCTTATTTCAGAATGATGATTTATTTAATTACTAAATGTGATGTGCTTTCTTTCATAAAGATGATTAACAAAGTTAAGAATGATACCTAATATGATAATCCCGCCAGAAATAAATGTAATTTGAATATAAGGTAAGCCAATAGATAGCAGTATAGAACCAATCATGGCACCTAAGAAGTTTGCCACGTTAAACACTGACGCCGCTAAAGTACTGGCAAGTAAAGGTGCTTCGTGTGCACTTAGTATAATCTTGCTGTTGAGCAATGGCGTTGTGCCAAATGTTCCGAAACCGAACATAAAACATATGATTAATGCTAAAACCGCGTAATGAACAACTGTTACAAACAGAATAATTGTAACGAATAAAAGTAAAAATGTGAGATAAAGATTCTTTGTTAATTTTTGTTCTGGAATACTTCCTGTGACTAAATTTCCAATTACCCCACCTAATCCGAACATAAATAGACATACTGTAAGACCTACCACTTTATATGGTGAAAAATCTCGAATCATCGGTTCCATAAATGTATACGTAGTGAACACGCCTGAATATCCAAATACAATAATAGAAATAACGATAAGAATATGTGGATTTTTAAATACTTTTAATTCATTAGCAATATTAGCTTCAGCGCTTAATGAAACTTTTGGAACAAATTTAATCATTCCAAGCATAGTAATCACAGCTAAACCAATCATGACACCAAATACAGTTCTCCAATTGGCAAATCCACCAAGGAATGATCCGAATGGCACACCTATCATGACAGCAATGGTTAGACCAGCTTGTACTAATGCAATCGCTTGTGGTTTCTTTGCGGGAGGAGCAACTGCAGCTGCTACGCTCATACATACGCCAAAGAATGGTGCGTGCATTGCTGCTGACATTAATCTTGATAATAATAATACGTTGAAATTAGGTGCTAACATTCCTACTAAATTACTTATAATGAATATGGCTACTAAAATAGGTAATAATCGATGACCATGTACTTTTAAAGTAAATATTCTCATAAATGGTCCTATGACAGCGACACTAATTGCATAAACACTAATTAATAAACCAGCGCTTGAAATAGAAACTTTCATATCACTAGCTATTTGTGTTAGCAAACCTGTGACTACATATTCTGCCATACCAACAGTAAATGTTCCTAACATAAATACGATGAACATCATTTTGTTTTCTCTCATTATTGCTCACTCCCTTTTTCTAATTTTTAAAAAATCAACATGAGTGATATATTATAAAAAATCATAACGCTTGTGAAGAGGTAAATTGAAATTTATTGTAGTATTTAAAAGTAGTGAGCGTAAGCTTTCATTTTATTTTCATAATAATAATATTAAGACAATTTTTGATGACGCAATATAAAGGTCATTTTAAAATTATCAGGATTTGAACAGAAATATGTATAATCATAAAAATGTGCCACTTTGATAACTAAGATGGCATTTTATTTTCTCTTCCCTAACATAATGAAATTTAACGTAAGTTTTTGAAAAGACTTTGATCAATTGTTATATTTATTTATAGAATTGTAATCATTGGAGGCTTAGGATGCGTTCTGAGAATAAAAAAGAACAGAAAAAACGCAAAAATTGTTGGCTTTGGTATATTTGGGATATTATTTTTGATGTTATATATTATAGTATCATCGGTGTGGTTAGATTGATTAAACATTGGATTTAATAGGTGTATGAGAATGGAATTTACATAAATTTAAAGAAAATGATACTTTCTCTTTACAAAATGCTTTGTGCGTTCTATAATAATTAATGTTCTGATTTTGGAGGGATACTCAAGTCTGGCTTAAGAGGCCAATCATTCGTGATTGGTAGGAGCTTTTGCTCGCGTTGGTTCAAATCCTTCTCCCTCCGCTAATTATTTTAAGGCAAGTTCTTATTACGAGAACTTGCCTTTTTTGTGTTCAATTCTATTTTTGAAAAGGTAAATTGAACGCATTTCTTCTATTATATATAAGTAATTTTGACCTTTTATTTTTCAATTTTATAAATATCAAAAAACCATAACGTATCTTATTAAGAAGCAACGTAAAGGAATACTTCTTGAATATCATACGCTATGGTTACGCTAACTAAATTAAGTTTTATTTATTGAATGCTTTTACTTCCAATTATTTATGTGGTTTGAACGTTTTTTGTGGTGCATAAATTGTAGTATTATATTTGTCTGCAATTTTTTGTGTTTCTTTATCTACTTTTTTCTCAAATGCTTTTTTAGACATTTTAGATGTGTCCCCGACATTTTTCTCTAATTCAGCGTATTGTGCTTCTGTCATTCCTTTTGGTGGTATACCTGCATATGGACGATTTCCTTGATGAGTTTGAGTTGATTTTGGTTTATATGTTTTTTGTGGTGCGTAGATTGTATTACCATATTTATTTGCGATTTTTTGTGTTTCTTTATCTACTCTTTTGTTGAATACTGAATCAGGCATTTCGTTAGCATTACCTACATTATATTCTAATTCAGAATATTGCTTTGAAGTCATACCTCTTGGCGCTATACCTGCATATGGTCTTGCTCCCATATCCGTACGTCCGTGTTTATCAAATTCTTTTAAATATCCCATTTTAGTGTTAAATTCTTTATTACTGATAATCCCATCTTTTTTTAATTTTGTTAATGATTCAACTTTTTCTTTATACGTAGCTGTATTGCCGTGATGATAATCACTTGCATTAGCGACTCCTGTTAAGCCTGATAAAGCAATCGTACCTGCTAATACTGCACTACTTAATAAAGTGACTTTCTTCATTTTACTGTAACCCCTTTCAAAAGTTTAAATCTTACAATTTCTACGTTATCATAAACTTTTAATTATTTCATTTATATTACAGAATTTTTACTGTCATTTTACATTCTTTAAATTAAATAACACTTATTAAATATAATTTTTCCATAATATAATAAAAAGCACCTACAACGACTACACTGTAGGTGCTAAAAATATTATATATATCTATTTAATTAGTAACTATCTCTCATGTTGAAAGGCTATCAACAATTGTATAAGTGAATTTAACAATTATGATCAAGCTATCATTTTTTATTATTGTAAATTTTAGCATCTGCCAAAAATTATATACATAAGTAAATCATTTTTATGAATAATTCTTATTACATTTGAATTATTCACTTTTCTAAGAAATTGCATAAAATTCAAATTTTATAAACTATACTTTAAGAATCTCAATTTTCATAAATGTTGTCAACTATTTTTTGATTTCAAAAAAATATGCAATGCAATTTCATGTAAAAACAAGAAATTTATTACACACTAGTTACCAAAATTATTTTTTACAAACACATTTAATAAAGAATATACTTGGTCTTTATAGCAATTCTTATTTTCTTCAATAACCCCGAATTTCTGTGAAAAGGATGCTCGCAAATACCAACTCTCTAAAAAAAGGAGTATCAAATTTTGAAAATCTTCTTTACCCATAGACATTTCGGAGGGATCATAATATCTTATAATTTCACTATCTAGCACTTCATTGACTTCTTTGAGATGATTGTGAATCTCTGGTGTTAACTCGTCTGGTGCACTGGATAATTGGACATATAACCTGATATACCTTTCATCGATATCAAATATAAATTCAAATAAAAACTGGTAAAGCCCATCAATTGAGTAGTTAGAATCACTGTTGTTTTCGAGTATAAACGTTTTAAAGTAGTTAAAACAGTTTTCTACACTTTTACGATAAATCTCTTCTTTATTGCTGTAATGATAATATAAACTTGCTTTTTTGATGTTTACACTTTTAGCAATATCATCAAGTGTAGTACCGTAATATCCCTTTTCAGAAAATAAGGTTATTGCATTATCAATAATCTTATTCTTCAATTCTAAAATCTCCCCCTTATTTAATTTTTAATCGTTATATTACAGAAAAATTAAGTTAAAATTACAAATATTACTTTTCAAGTATAACAACATTCTATTGCAAATTGAAATACTTTCGATTAATATATTCGATGCAACCTAACTAACGAAAGGTAGGTAAATAAAATGCAATTTTTTAACTTTTTGCTTTTTTACCCTATTTTCATGTCAATTTACTGGATAGTAGGTTCAATTTATTACTTTTTCACTAAAGAATCGCCCTTTAATAAGCGAGATATAGTCAACAACAATGAACAAATTGAAGGCATCACTTTCTTATTAGCATGTTACAACGAAAGTGAAACTGTAAGAGATACGCTATCGAATGTCCTGTCACTTAATTACGCAAAAAAGGAAATTATTATCATCAATGATGGCAGTTCTGATAATACTGCTGACATTATTTATGATATGAAGAAACATCACGACTTTAAGTTTGTGGATTTACAAGTTAATAGAGGTAAAGCAAATGCTTTAAACGAAGGTGTGAAGCAAGCTTCATATGACTACGTGATGTGCTTAGATGCAGATACGATTGTGGATCAAGATGCTCCGTATTATATGATGAACAACTTCAAGAAAAATCCTAAACTAGGTGCTGTCACAGGTAACCCACGTATTCGCAACAAGAGTTCTATTTTAGGAAAGATACAAACGATAGAATATGCGAGCTTAATCGGATGTATTAAACGCAGTCAATCACTGGCTGGCGCGATTAACACCATTTCAGGTGTGTTTACATTATTTAAGAAAAGCGCACTGAAAGAAGTCGGCTATTGGGATACTGATATGATTACCGAAGATATAGCAGTATCGTGGAAATTACACCTAGCGGGGTTTCATATCTTATATGAACCACGCGCATTATGTTGGATGCTTGTGCCTGAAACAGTTGGTGGTCTATGGAAACAACGTGTGAGATGGGCTCAAGGTGGACATGAAGTACTTCTTAGAGATTTTTGGGCAACGATGAGATCTAAGAAATTATCACTTTATATCCTCATGTTTGAACAAATCATCTCTATCACTTGGGTTTATATCATTCTGCTATACCTAGCATTTTTGTTGATGACTGCTAACTTCTTAGATTACACATATTTGAAATATAGCTTTTCAATTTTTTTCCTTTCATCATTTACGATGACATTTATCAACATCATTCAGTTTACAGTTGCTTTATTTATAGACAGTCGCTACGAAAAGAAAAATATAGTTGGTTTAATTTTTGTGAGTTGGTACCCAACAGTTTATTGGATTATCAACGCCGCCGTTGTCATTTTCGCATTTCCTAAAGCATTAAAAAGAAAGAAAGGTGGCTATGCTACATGGTCAAGCCCAGACAGAGGAAATATCCAACGGTAAAATCGTCTTTGAATTTAGTTAGGGAGAGCTTATTCATCGCGATATCTTGCGCATTTTGGATTTATTGTGTCGTTGTCATGATTGTATATATAGGGACGCTTATCAATTCACAAGTTGAAAGTGTGATTACGATACGTATTGCACTCAATGTGGAGAACGTAGAAATTTATAAGATATTTGAATTGATGCTGATTTTCTCAATCATTATTTTCATATTCTTTACTTTTAGTATGATTTTTCAAAAAATTAAGAAAGGTCGTGAAGCATGAAGCCTTTCAAATTTATCTTGATTAGCTTAATTATGATGTTAGTAATGACGAATGTAACACCAATCTTTCATCATAATGCAAAAGCTGATGAAGACAACAAGAAGTTAAAGTATCACAAGAATAGCGCTTTAGCGTTAAACTATCACAGAGTTAGAAAAAATGACCCCTTGAATGATTTTATAACTTTATTTTCAAGTAGTAAGGAAATTAAGAATTATAGTGTGACGGATAAAGAATTTGAGTCACAAATCAAATGGCTGAAGGAACATGATGCAAAGTTCCTTACTTTAAAAGAGTTTCTGAAGTATAAAAAGAAAGGTAAGTTCCCAAAACGTAGTGTGTGGATTAATTTCGATGATATGGATCAAACTATTTATCAAAATGCATTCCCAATATTAAAAAAATATAAAATTCCAGCAACTGGATTTGTGATTACTGGACATATTGGTCAACAAAACTTCCATAATTTAGATATGATGACTCAGTCTCAATTATCAGAAATGTATCGTACAGGCCTTTGGGATTTCGAAACACACACGAATAATCTACATTCGTTAAAGAAAGGAAATAAGTCAAAGTTTCTAGAAGCATCTAATCCTGCTGCTACTAAGGATATTGAAGATAGTGAAGATGTGTTAAATTCTAAATTTGGCAAAAATCAACATGCCATCGCTTACCCTTATGGTCTAATCAACAATAGTAAAATTCAAGCTTCTAAAGATGCAGGTATGAAATACGGATTTACATTAAGTGAAAAAGCTGTCACTCCAAATGTAAATAATTACAAAATACCTCGTATTCTAGTAAGTAACGATGCATTCGAAACTTTAATTAAGAAATGGGACGGTTTCAATGAAGAAAAATAGACTTGAATTAGTATACTTACGTACTTTTATATGTATCATTATTATTGTCACGCATTTATTAACACAAATCACTTTAGAACATGAACATCTTTCAGGAAGTTCGCTTATTCTGCAATTTTATATAAGAAATATAGTCATATTTGGGACACCTAGTTTTATCGTTTTATCACAGTTGTTAACTACATTAAATTATAAATCTGTTAGCGTGCAATATTTGTTTTCTCGCTTTAAGTATATCTTTATTCCTTATATATTAGTGGGACTATTTTATAGTTATAGTGAATCATTGTTAACCGCTTCGTCTTTTAAAAAGCAATTTATTGAAAATGTGATTTTGGGACAATGGTATGGTTATTTCATCATTATTATCATGCAATTCTTCATTTTATCGTACGTGATTTATAAGATTAATTATAAACTTTTTAATAGTAAGCTTTTATTATTGCTAGCCTTTGTCATACAACAAGCATTTTTATATTATTTTAATCATAGCGATGCTTTTCATGGATTTGTAAAACATTATTATCCATTAAGTGAGAATACGATGATACTTGGATGGATTTTCTATTTCTTTTTAGGTGGCTATATCGGGTACAACTATGAACGTGTACTATCATTCTTAGAAAAATATCTCGTCATCATGATTATGTTAGCATTGGGTTCATATGTACTATTTATTGCTATATCTGGGGACGATTATTGGAATGTTACCAGTTTTACTTATTCACTCACGCTTTATAACAGTGTAATGTTCTTTGTACTTGTAGGTATTTGCGCACACTTTAAAACCATGTTACTTAACACGGTTCAGATGATTAGTGCATTTTCATTCTTTATTTATTTGCTACATCCAATTATTTTGGATTCGCTATTTGCGTATACCAATATCTTTGAGGATAACACAGTTGTCTTCTTAGCCGTTTCCTTGCTGATGATTCTCGGCATCTGCATTGGTGTTGGTATGATATTGAGAGAATTTTATATTTTTAGGTTCGTTATTGGCAAACAGCCGTATAAGCTACAGTTTAATCATTATCAACCTAGTTGGAAATCACACTAATGTTGGAAAAGCGCCACCCGCAGAGATAAAATTGACGGATCTCTGCGGGTGGCGCTTTGGGTTTGTGGTGGATTACTTTTTTATGAGAATAATACTTTCAATACTCTAAAGAATGAACCGATTAATTGGAATAATGTACCTGACATTGGATTTCACCCCTTTCACTTTATAGATTTTACTTATCAACTCTCAATGACTTATTTATTAATTTGAAGTTAATTGTTCACTTTGAACTAAATCATCTGCGAGGTTGTGCCAAAATTGTTGTAGTTCTTCTCTTGTGCGTACTGTATCTGAACTGTCTTGTCCGACAAAGTCGACATGGTCCCAATCATGTTTGACTGGTGTGACTTGCCATACACCTTTTTGATTTTTATCTGTTGCTTTTACATATTTTTGATTGAATGGATGTTGTGCTGAAATCACCGATACTAGACCGTCGTTTTCTCTCCACTCTTTTTCAGTCGCTTTACCAATTACATTGGCAGTTATCGTGAATGGGAAGAATAGATTGTAATCTGCTTTTTGTCTACCGAATAATGATGCATGCGTTGATTCACCTGTATATGTTTTATACACGATATTAGGATTTAATGATGTTTTACGATTCAGATCTGTGGCACCATCACGTGTAAGATCATAGAAACCATTATCTTGAGATTTCCATAATTTAGAATTTTGAACTCTTTTCGCGTAATCGATGTATGATTCATTTGGTTTTTGTTTAAGACCCCATTGCGCTAAGCCAAAGTCTACACGTGAATTTTTTCTACCGAATGCCTTACCTACATCGAATACCACTTGGCGTACTAAGGCTTCGTTACCTAGTTCATCTGAAGCGTGTGTACCATTATGCGGTGAAGCTAACGTCGTGATGGAAGATACCATATTGTCGTTGTTCCCTTTATATAAAGGTGAAATCGTACCCCCATGTTCTTTTTGGTATTCTACTTCTTCAGGGTTACCATGTCTTAACAATTCTTCTAGTTGGCGAATTGTTTGTCCGCCCATACTATGTCCTACAAGATGTACTTTCTGACCTGGTTTCCAGTCTTTGTAGACACCTTCGTATGTTTTACCGTAACGTTTGTGACCATATCTTGCGGCATGTGCTGCACCATAGTCTACTCTTCCGCCTTTAATATAATAATAAAGTTCTACAGCACGGTCATAGTTACTGCTAAATGCACTAATGCTTGCTTCATATGCTTCATAACCATTCTCTTCCAAATCTTGACGGATATTCATCTTATCGCCACCCCAGTAATGTGATAGCACCGTAGGGTTGATATCGTCAGTAAATCCATTGAAACCGTGAACTAAGATAATTGGATCATGATTTTTATATTGGCTATGTTTCGCCTTTTTATTTGTTTGATCTTTATTTTGTTGTGTTGTTTGCTGTTTGGATTTTTTATTAGTTGTAGCAACGGCATTATTCTTCAGTGTGCCTAAACCGTCTTTAGAGTCTTTATCTTTATCAGAAGAATCATCTTTGTTCGAAGTTGGGTTTGCATTATCGCCAACAGTTAAAGATTTGGATTCGTCGCTATCCTTTGTTGTAGCTAGTGTAGCTTCTGAAGTTGCGTCATCTTGAGCTGTCACCTTTTGATGGTTATCTGCCTCTGGTTGATTATCTTTTTGCGATGTCGCTTTAGGCGATTTCACTGTCGCTGTTGTGTCGTCTGTATCTTTTGATGATTTTGTTTCATCAGTGTTTTCTTTTGTAAGTGTTTGCGCATCTTCATCTTTACTATTTTGTGCGTTTTCTTTTGTCTGTTGTTTATCTTGTGTTTCAGACTCACTCACTTGGTTACCTTGATTGTCTGATTTGTTTTCAGTTTTTGATGGTATTTGAGTTTGATTGTCAGCTGATTCGTGATGCTCTGCTTTTTCCATTGGTGCTGCATCTTCAGCTTCTGTTTTAGCATTTTGGTTCTGTGCCTTTTCTTTAGTATTTTCAGTTGATGTTTGATCTGTTTTACGTGCATCATCTGTTGTTGAAGGTTGTTTTACATCTTCTTTTGAATCACTTTGTTGATGACCTTGATTTCCTGTTGACTGTTCTTGTGCTTGGTTTTGAGATGTTGCACTTTCTTCATTGTCAGTGTTTTGATGTACGTCTTTTTGGTTATTCTCATTATGTAAGCTATTTTGTTGATTCGTCTTATCATTCGTATCATTTTTAACATTCGGTTGTTCAGACGTTGATTGAGTTTCCTCATTTTTCGTTGTCTGATGCTCATTCACATTTTCATTATTTGTCCCAATAGATTGTGATATCTCATTGTCCGAAGTTCCCTGATTGTGATTTTCCTCGGCAGCCTGAGCTGAATTACCCCCGATAAATAATAATGCTGCTATCAAGATTGATGATGTCCCCACACTAAACTTGCGAATACTATACTTGTTTTTTCTTGTCTCCATTAGTAGCACCTCTATTTATTTAATTTTTTAAAAATGAACTTCGCAATTATAAATGATTAAATAAATAAATTAATAATTGCGCGTGGTAGTAACTCGAATAGCTTACTAAAAATCGCTTTAATAGCTTCCATAATGACCATCCTTTCTATCGAAAAGAAAACGCTTACATTTAATATAAAAAATTTTTGTATATACAATACTATTGAGTTGCATATAAAATATAAAACACTTATCTTTTTCGATTAAATTTAAAACATATCATACTGTAATATTGAAAAATTGTCAATAATTACATGCAATTAAATTGACCAATTATATAAAAGAATTCTCATGGAATTACAAGCTAGAAGATATATTTTAAAATGAATATAGCTAAATATCACTATATAAAGAGGATGAAAATTATGGATTGTTTGCAATTTGAAAACTATTTAAATATTAATACATCTCAATATCAAAACCTTAATGTGGAAACACTTAATCATATGATGGAACGTTATATGCTGACTGTTCCCTTTGAAAATATTAGTGTTCAAAATCAAGTTCCTATTTCTGTTAACATTGAAGACCTCTTTAGAAAAATCGTCCTAAACCATCGAGGTGGATTCTGTTATGAAATGAATCATCTATTTGGAACATACTTAGAGGAGAAAGGGTTTGATGTTCATCGTGCTTCAGCTACCATTCATACCCCTGATGGTGGCCGTTCTCTAGAAGGTTCACATATGTCTTTATATACGAAAATAGACGGTATATATTACGTTACGGATGTAGGTTTTGGTGATTTACCGTTACATGCAATTCCAATTACTCATGTTTCCCAACCTACTGTTATCTCTGATATTAATGGAGAATTTCGTGCAATTTTAGACACAGAAGACTACTATCATGTTCAAAAACTTAAAAACAACGAATGGGTTACGTTGTACCATGCACTATTAAAACCTCAATTCATTCATGATTTTGATGATAAGATTGTTTATAACCAAAGTAATCCAAACTCTATTTTTGTAAAACAATTACTTGTCACACAGCCACAAACATTTGGTCGGGCTACAATGACACATCGCACACTCACGTTAAGCTATGGAGATACTAAAGAAAAATATGATGTTACAGCTCACAATTACAAACATTTTCTAAAAAAATATTTTAATCTAAACGAAACGATTGATAGACTTGAAGACTAATCATTACTTTAGACAACCAAGGGTATTGTTGAATAATGAGGTGAAAAGAATGTCAAACATTGAAATATTAGGAGCTAAACAAAATAATCTTAAAAATATTGATGTCAGCATCCCTAAACATCAATTAACTGTATTTACAGGGAGGTCGGGCTCAGGTAAGTCTTCATTAGTCTTTAATACGATAGCCGCTGAGTCAGAACGACTATTAAATGAAACATATTCAAGTTATGTCCAACACCAATTAACTCAATACGAAAAACCAAATGTCGATCAAATCAATCATTTGCCTGTCGCCATGATTATAAATCAAAAACGTCTTGGTGGAAATTCACGTTCCACTGTAGGTACTATTTCAGACATTTATGCTTCTGTAAGGCTGTTGTGGTCTAGAATTGGAGAACCCTTTGTAGGATATTCAGATATTTTCTCTTTTAATAATCCTAAAGGAATGTGTGATACATGTTCAGGTCTCGGTTATGTAGAGGATATTGATTTAAACGAATTACTCGATTTCGACAAATCACTAAATGAAGATGCAATTAAATTCCCTTCCTTTAGACCTGACAGTTGGCGTGGTAAACGTTACCTCTATACCGGGTTATTTGATAATGATAAGAAATTAAAAGACTATACTAAAGAAGAAATGGATACATTTTTATATACCGAACCTACAAAATTAAAAAATCCTCCATCAAATTGGCCAAGAACAGCAAAATTTGAAGGTTTAATTCATCGCTTTAGACGTTCTTTCTTGCTTAATGATAATTTTGAAAAGAAACGTTTCAAAGCTGATATTGATCGTGTTGTATCAAAACATGAATGCCCATCATGTCATGGTAAAAGACTCAATGATAAAGTTTTAAGTTGTAAAATCAATGGTGTGAATATCGCTGTTTTCACCGATTTACCTATAGATGATGCCGTTCATTTTCTAGAAAATATCAATTCAAATACAGCCAAAGTGATTATTGAACCATTAAAGCAACAACTACAGGCATTGAGTTATATCGGTTTGAATTATTTAACTTTATCACGAGAGACAACTTCACTGTCAGGTGGCGAATCCCAACGTATTAAACTGATCAGACATTTAAATAGTCCACTAAGTGATTTAGTTTATATTATTGATGAGCCAAGCGTTGGACTACATCCTGAAGATATTCAAAGAATTAATGATATGATTCAGTCGCTTAAAGAGAAAGGAAACACAGTGCTTGTGGTCGAACACGACCCCGATGTAATACAAACAGCCGATCATGTGATTGATATTGGACCTAATGCAGGGAAAGATGGCGGAGAGATTATGTTCGAGGGAACATATGATGGCTTACTTCAATCTCAAACGAGCACGGGTAAAGCTTTAAACAAAAGGCATAATCTCAAAGAGAATCCTAGAACTACTTCAGAGATGTTTCATATCAAAGATATCTCACGAAATAATTTAAATCATATTTCAACGCAATTACCTAAACAAGCTATGACCGTGGTGACAGGTGTGGCTGGTTCTGGAAAGAGTTCGCTTATTTCAGCAGCATTTGAACACGATGATTGTGCTATTTTTATCGATCAGAAACCACCTCATGCGTCTAATAGATCTAACTTACTGACGTATTTAAATATCTTTGATGATGTACGAAGTTTCTTTAGTCAACACACGGGCATGAAAAAAAGCATGTTTAGTTATAATTCTGAAGGTGCATGCCCTGAATGTCATGGTAAAGGTGTTATTAAAACTGAACTTGCATTTATGCCAGACTTTTCCCAAATTTGTGAGATGTGCAATGGCACAAGATACCGCCCTGAAGTACTAGAAGCAACAGTAGATGGTAACTCTATCGCGGATATCTTAGCACTCACTGTCAGTGAAGCCATTGCGCAGTTTGACGGACAAGAAAGTATCACTCGTCCGCTTCAAGCATTAGCGAACACTGGGCTTAACTATATGACTTTAGGTCAATCTTTAGATACTTTGTCTGGTGGAGAAATTCAACGTGTTAAATTAAGCCGATATCTCACTGAAGATGTACACGATCAAATCTTTATTTTCGATGAACCAACGACTGGACTTCATGAAGATGATTTACCTGTCCTTATCGATTGCTTTAACCATTTGATTGAACAAGGTAATACCGTTATTCTTATTGAACATAATTTAACGATGATGACTCAAGCCGATTGGTTTATTGATATTGGACCTTATGCTGGAGATAAAGGTGGCCAATTATTATATAGCGGTCAGCCTGCCGGACTACTAAAAATAAAAAATTCAGTTACCGCAAAGCATTTAAATCGTTATATTCACAAATAATCTATATAAACATTGATACTATTATAAAAGCCTCTAAACTGAAATTTTAAATCATTTCAATTTAGAGGCTTTTCTTCTATAGATGATTCATTTACCAATGTTGGATATCTTTTCTCTCACCTTTAAAGTTATTACTTTTCTGATGTCGTTGTGCTAACACTTTTTCCACTTCTGAAAACGGAATGTCTAATGCATGTAATAACACGAATAAATGATACATGACATCAGCTGTTTCATTAACCACTTCTTGTTGATTGTGTTTCATTGCACCAATGACCACCTCAAAAGCTTCTTCCCCAAACTTTTTAGAAATTTTCTCTATCCCTTCTTTAAGTAAGTATTGGGTATAAGACTTGCTTTTATTCGATTTAGCACTTTCACGCACTGTTTGTTGGAGCGATTGAACCACAAAAGGAACTTCAGTATTAAAACAACTTTGGCTTCCCGTATGACATGTAGGCCCATTAGGATTGACCTTTATAAGTAATGTATCATTATCACAGTCTATATGAATATCTACAACGCTTTGCGTATGTCCTGAAGACTCACCTTTCGTCCATAATCGTTCTTTAGACCTTGAGTAGAAAGTGACTACACCTTCATCTACAGTTTTTTGATAAGCTTCTTCGTTCATGTAACCAAGCATTAATACTTGATTTGTCATTGCATCTTGTAGAATGGCTGGCACTAATCCTTTTGAAAAATCTACATCTTTTCTCATCTTACAGGTATACCTCCTTGGCGCAATGTTTCTTTAATCTGATCAACCGATGTCTCTTTATCATGTAAAATACTTGCTGCTAAACCTGCAGATACATCTGTTTTTCGGAATAATTCTACAAAATGCTGAGCGTTTCCTCCGCCTCCTGAAGCTATTATTGGGATATTAACTAAGGACTTAATCTCGGACAAATGTTCAATATCAAATCCTTGTTTCATCCCATCATGACGCATACTTGTAACGAGAAGTTCTCCTGCGCCTAAATGTTCTACTTGTTGAACCCAGTCATAGACACGGACATCTGTTAATTTTTTACCGCCATGCGTCGTACAGAAATAATCGTGTCTATTCTCATCGTAATAACTATCTATTGCGATACATATACATTGTCTTCCAAACTTTTCACTCGCCTGTCGTATGAGTTCAGGATTTTTTAGAGCGCTTGAATTCAATGACACTTTATCCGCCCCGTGATGAAGTAATTGTGTGATATCATCCAATGTTTGAATGCCACCTCCAATTGTAAGAGGGATAAAGAGTTGATTAGCCGTTTCCTCTATCACTTCAAGCATTAAATCATGTCCTTCCTCAGTTCTTGAAATATCTAAAAAGACAAGTTCATCTGCACCTGCATCGTTATAATACAAAGCTAAATCAACAGGGTTTCCAATATCTCTCAATCCTTTAAATTGAACCCCTTTCACTACACGACCATCCTTCACATCTAAACAAGGAATAATTCTCTTCTTAATCAAGATAATCCCTCCCAAAATGATGCATGATGTGCAGCTTTACCAACGATGGCCGCATGTACATTAAGTTGCTCTAAACGTTTCAAATCATGTTGATGTCTTATGCCACCAGACGCAATGATAGGTAAATTTGTAAACTCAGCTAGTCGACCTGTGATCTCAAAATTTGGCCCTGATAACTTTCCGTCCTTTGAAATATCTGTATAAATAATCCCACCAAGCGGTAATCCTTCTATTTGCGATACGAATTCAAACAAATTGAGTTGTGCATCTTCTTCCCAACCATTGATCTTGATATCTTCTTGATACGCATCCACTGATAGATAAATTTTTCCTGGAAAATGATTGGCAATTTCACTTAACCATTGAAGATGTTGAATACCTTTCGTGCCAACGATGCAGTAATCAATGCCAGCATTAAAATAGTCTTCAATTGTCGACAATGTTCTGATGCCGCCTCCTACTTCAATTGGCTTATTTGTAAGGCCTCTCAATGTTTTAATATAATCCAGTTCTCTCGTTTCTTTAGCTTTCGCACCGATTAAATCGACGATATGTATACGTTTCACACTCTCGAACTGACTATAAAATTCGATACTGTCTTCAACAGATCTTTCCATCTTTTCTTCGGACTCATATTTACCTTCTGTTAATCTAACACTTGTTGAATTTATGAGATCGATTGCTGGCCATAATTCAATCATCAATAAAACCGCCTTTCAATGCCTGCTTTAAAATGGCTAAGCCATGTTCACCGCTTTTCTCAGGGTGAAATTGAATCCCAATGTAATGACGATATTGGATAACGCCTGGAACTTGTGTACCATAATTAGCATACGCCACAACATGCTCAGACATTTCTGCTTGATACGAATGAACAAAATAAACATCGGTTTGTAATAAAGGATGTTGACTGTGTAACTGATTCCATCCTAAATGAGGTACTGGATACGAAGTTTGAATCGGCACAATATTTCCCGGGACAAGTCCTAAACCATCGACGTCTCCTTCAGCACTATGCTCAAATAACAACTGCATACCTAGACATATTCCAATAATCGGTGTGCCATCAATCTTTTTTAAGATTTGATCTAACCCTTTAGAGTGAATGGATACCATTGCATCTTTGAAATGACCTACACCTGGCAAAACGATAGCATCAGCAGACATCATTTCTGCTTCTTCACACGTCAAAACGACTTCATACCCTAAATGTTTAATAGCTCTAGTTACGTTACTGATGTTTCCTAAACCGTAATCTATAACTGCAATCATTCAATCACACCTTTAGATGAAGGAATAAGACCATCTTTAGAAGGCATAAGCGCTACCTTTAACGCTCTTGCAAATGATTTAAATATCGCTTCAATTTCATGATGCGTATTGCCACCTCGAATTAAATCAATATGAACGGTTAAACGTGCATTAATCACTAACGCTCGAAAGAATTCTTCAACTAGCTCAGTATCAAATGTGCCTACCTTTTCCTTACTGAGTTTGGCATTAAAAGAAAGATAGGGTCGACCGCTAATATCTACAATCGTACGTGCGAGCGTTTCATCCATTGGTATATAGGCACTTCCATACCGAGTGAAGCTTCTTTGGTCACGTGTTAGTTCTTGTAACAATTGACCTATGACAATACCAATATCTTCAGTAACATGATGATCATCTACATATGTATCACCGTTCGCTACAATATTTAGAGTTAAACCACTGTGAAACGTAAAAAGTGTCAGCATATGGTCTAAGAAACCTACGCCCGTATCGATATGAGATGGTTGACCATTATTAGCAAGTTCAATATTTAATTGTGTTTCATTGGTGTTACGTATTTTTCGATAAGTCATAACGCTCTCTCCATTCTTTAACAATGCCTTCTAATTGCTCAAGCTGTTCCTCAGTGGCTATAGAATAACGGACATAATCCTTCATATTTTCTTCTTCATAAATTCGTGGTTTAAACCCATTTTTGAAAATAAATTCCCCTAAATCATGCGCGAGTTTGCCTTTAGTTAAGACAAAGTTTGTATAGGAAGGATACACTTTGATAACGTCTGCAACATGCTTGGTGAAAATCGCTTTCAATCGTGTCGCTAGTGCACGCTGTCTCTTTAAAAATGCTGTTGTGTCATTTTCAGAAATAAAAAGTGACGTAGCCACTTTCAATGTAAAACTATTAAGTGGATAAGGATGTTCTATACGTTGAATCAAACGAATCGTTGCTTCGTGACCGATGATGACACCAAGGCGTAACCCTGCTATACCAAAAGCTTTCGAAAATGTACGCATGCGAATAACATGAGGGGTATTCGGAACCTCGTAAGGTTGACCGTAATCAAGATATGCTTCATCTATAACAAAGTAACTACCTATCTTATTCAATTTCTCACTTATTGAGTTAATGAAAGTCATATCAAATTGCTTTCCAGTCGGATTATGTGGATTACTCATAATGAAAAATGATGGGCGAACCGCTTCAATACGATCTAAAATGTGTTGCAAATTAAATTGTAAATCTTGATCAGATTCTACAAATTCAATAGGACGTTGTACTTGTGCTGCATACGCTTGATACATGAAGAAGTCAGGATTTAACGTGAGCACAGGCCCTTCTGGCATAATCAACATCAGTTTTTGAATTAATTCATCTGAACCATTTGTCGCAATCACTTGATTTGGCTTTAACTTATAAAATGAAGCATAAGCTTCTCTAAATCGTTGATATTCTTCGTCAGGATATAAGTTATATTGCATGTCTTTCAAAATTTCATTAAGTTGAACCTGTGATAAAGGTGCAATGGGACTTTCATTCTTATCTATACGTATCAATATGTGTCCCTCCTTAATTGCGTATTTGAATAGACTTTTCATGGTTATATAAAGATTCAATATGTGCAATGTGTTCTGCTGAATGCGCGACCTCTTTAAAGGTTTGTTGCGTTAACTGAATCACTGAATTGCGCGTCATAAAATCATTTACTGTTAACCCATTTGAAAATCTAGCAGTTTGGTTTGTTGGAAGGACATGACTAGGTCCAGCTACATAGTCACCGATCACTTCAGGAGAATAATGTCCTAAAAATAACGCACCTACATATTTAATCTTTTCAACGTATGTTTTCGGTGCTTTTGTTTGAATAGATGCGTGTTCTGGGGCAATCGTGTTCATAACTTGGCATGCTTCGTCATGATTTGAAGCTAAAATTAAATAATGATGTTGAGCGATACTTTTTGAAATAATATCTTTACGTTTCGCATCTGCGAGCGCTTTAGTTATTTTAGTTTTTAGTTGGTTTAATACGTTCTCATCTTCACTAATTACATAAGTACGTGCCATTTCATCATGTTCTGCCTGTGCGAAGACATCGTAGGTAATCGCATCTAAGTCTGCAGTGTCGTCTATAATCAACGCAATCTCTGTAGGTCCAGCAATTTGGTCGATACCTACCTGCCCGAAGACATACTTTTTAGCATAGGCCACAAATTGATTGCCTGGTCCTACAATTTTATCGACCTTCTTAATAGCGTCTGTTCCATACGTTAATGCAGCAATACTTTGAGCTCCACCGACCTGATAAACATGGTTCACACCAGTAATGAAACAAACTGCTAATACTTCTTTACAAATCCCGTCCGGTTGAGGTGGTGTGACGACGGTAATATGCTTTACCCCTGCTACTTGTGCAAGCGTTGCCGTCATTAGTACCGTAGAAGGATAACTCGCTTTACCTCCTGGAACATAAATCCCTACGCGCTCAATAGGATGATAGATTTCGTAGCATTCCTCGCTTTTAAGTTGGGTCATGTTTGTCTTAATCTTTTCTTGATAGGCTTTAATTCGTTTATAACTTTGTTCAAGGGCATGTCGTGTTGTTTCATCTAAATTATCATAAGCTTCTTTGAGTTTAGATTGAGCCACTTCTAATTGATCTGTTTTCACATGGTCAAATGTTAAATTATAATTTTTTAGTGCACGGTCCCCTTTTAACTTCACTTCCTCACATATATCTCGTACTAACGGATACAGTGATTCGTCTAATGTTTCATTCTGAGCAAATTGTTCTATAAATTGTTGTGCTTTAAGCATAGTCAATAGACACCCCCAATTGCTTAATTAACCTTTCTATTTCAGTAGATTTCTTGAAATATGCCTCTTTATTCGTAATTAACTTGGCATTGATATCTCCAATATGTCTCTTCTCAACAAGACCATTCGCCTTTAGTGTTGTACCTGTTTGTACGATGTCTACAATCCCGTCAACCATATCAACAAGACATGAAAGTTCGACTGAACCATTTAAATAAATGAGTTCAACATCCATTCCTTGGTTGGCAAAGTACTGTGTGGCCGTATGAACATAGCTCGTCGCTACTTTTTTGTACGCCGTCGTTTGAGGTTTAGAAGCTAAAGCAAAGTGACATTTCCCAAATGGCAAATCTAATAAGTTATTAATATTAAATTTATGTTCGTTTAACACATCGCTCCCGACTATCCCAACATCCGCAATACCTTGTTCAACATATGTAGGTACATCGCTTCCTTTAACTAGAATAAATTCAATGCTATCTACAGTAAGCAGTAATAACCTTTTTCTCGATAATAACGCCTCAGACATGTCTTTCTGTTTTACTCGCTGTAAATAGTCTATGAAACTGTCTAATAATCGTCCTTTTGCTAATGCTACACGTAACATGACATTCGCTCCTTCCCCTTTTATAAAATTACAGCGTCAAACCTAAGCCAAATCCTTCTAACTCACCATGGTAGTACCCACCTGTCAACACGCTTTCGTGCGAGTGTTCTAAATGACATTTGATAAATACACCCTTGTAATAAGACCTTGGTGGCTGTGCAGTAATATCGAGATGAATATCTTTCAATCCCCATGATTTTAGCCATCCTTCCCACAATTGCAATGTTTGAAGCGCAGGATGGTTAGCGCTGAGGTAATTGGGAAGCAACTGGAGTTGATTTAATGTGTTCTCTTTTAATATTCGAATAAGCGGATGATGCACACCCAATTTGTTAACCAAACCTGATATATTTCTTTCTTCAATCATTTCTACTACGTCGGGTGTTTGAAACTGTTGGTCTAGAAGTGCATCGATCAATTGATAGTGTCCAAGAATCACAAATTGTATACGATCATGAAGATCGCTTTTAATGAATTTGTGAAAATGTATAAAACTGTTTTTAATCACTTCACGTGAAGGATGATAATTTTCGATTCCTATTTGTTTAATCACTTTATTATTTCTAATAATGTCGCCAGCATACGCAACTTGTTGGTGATTTGAAGGATAAGCTGAGTAATATCTAAATAATTGATCAGTAAAATCGTTTCTTAAGGCATATAAGTGTTTATGATGTTGCCAAAAATGACGTTCTTCCATTTGTTGTAAATCTTCATGCGTAAGATTTCCCCAGTTCAACTTTTCTATTAAATTAAAATCAACAAGTTGATAACCTTGTTGTTTGAAATACTTTAGAAATGCTAATTCCTTTTCCTTAATCGAAATTATGTCTAATTTACTCACAAGATGTCACCTCGACCCAAACACTTTAACGCTATATTGTACTAAAGTGAAAATGTAGTATTAAACTACCATGACGAAATTAATATTACAAGTATTTTTCTGAAAATTCTTTCAATTATAAATATACTTTTTCCTTTGCATTTTTAACTCATCCACCCATCATCTTCTTTTAATCTCATATACACCTTGTTTAACTCTAATAGATATATTATTCTAAAATGTAGTTATACATATTATCTTTAAGCAATTTTAAATTTAAAACTCTGTTGCTTGCACATATTTTTAAAATTCTCCACAAAAAAAGCAAAATACCAATCGATAACGATTAGCATTTTGCTCAACACACGCAATAACTAGAGATACTATGACTACATTAATACACAAAAATTTAGGGATGCAGCATGAAGCTGCGTAAGTGATTTTGAGAAAAAATTAACAGTATACTCTAATTACCACACAAAACATACTAACCCATAAAGCCCAATTTAATGAGTTAGTATGGCTTATATAGTAATATCATTGCCCACTCAAAAGATTTATTCAATTGTAATCACAATTAGGATTATATCAATTTTAAATCAAAGAATGTGAATGCAAATTAAGCCATCTGATACTTATGTGACATATTTTAATAAATGTCTCATTATTAAGAGGTGTATAATGAAAAATAAAGATCTGCGTGTAGAAAAAACTGAACAAGCATTATTAAATGCTTTATTTGAAACGCTAAGAACGAAAGATTTTGGTCAAATTACCGTCCAAGATTTATGTGACAAAGCTTTAGTCAGACGTTCAACATTTTATAGACGTTTCGACGATAAGTATGATTTACTTAAATTATTGATACAAAAGTTGATTTTTAGAGTGAGAGAGAAACATTCTACAACTTTAAATCCAGATGATCCTAGACCCCACTTCGAGAAAGTGATTCGTGAATCATTGGATTATTTATATGAACATAAACCTATTGTTCAAAATGTACTAACTATGGCACTCTATGATGAAGTCACTGATATTATATATGAGCAATTGTATGAAGGTATGAAAGCTCAAATACAGTTTGAAATACGTCATGGGGTTGAATTTAATGTTGATATAGATATTCTTGCTGACTTTATTGCAGGAGGCATATTACGTACAATGTATGCTTGGATTCAAGACGGCCAAGAACGTTCAATAGATGATTTAACAAAAGAAGTGGTTACTATTCTGAATGGTGTACATAATTATCATGCTAAATTTTAAAAAGTACTATCTCGACCATACACCTCAACACCATTTTCAACGATAAAAGTAGTACAATGCAATTGTGTTCGTGCTATAAGTGAAGTACTATAGTAAATGCTGTTAATTATTAATTTGCAACGCTCAGAAATTATTTTACAGAGCAACTATCAAACAATATATGCATCAATCACACAGATTTTGAAGTGTCGGATTAATGAGGTGAATAAAAAATGAATAACAATGATTTACGTGTTAAGAAGACACAACGCGCGCTTATGGATTCATTCTTAGAACTACTTAAGACGAAGAATTTTAGTCAGATTACTGTTCAAGATTTGTGTGATCGAGCTATGGTACGTCGCTCAACTTTCTATCGTCATTACAGTGATAAATATGATTTATTAAACCAAGTTCTAGCTAACTTTTTCAACAGTTTGCATGAATCTCATTTAGATAATTTATTGGTGAAAGAACCGAAAACATATTTCGAAAATATAGTTAGGGAGACACTTTATTTTTTAATAGAAAATAGAGATACTATCCAAAGCGTCTTTACTATTGCCTATTATGACGAAATTACCCGCATCGTATATAACCAGCTTTATAAGGGTGTTGAAAGACAGGTTAATTTCGACATCCGTCATGGCATTCGATTTAATATTGATTTAGAGGTTTACATGGAATTCATGGCTGGTGGTATCTTGCGCATTATTTATGCTTGGTTAAAAGAGGGACAAAAGCGTTCAGTCGAAGATTTAACACGAGAAGTCGTCAAAATTATAAATGGCATTAGAGAAACACACATTAAAAAATTTTAATAACTATTATAGATGAAAACCCTCGCTAGATAGTGATATGACCCCCAATAGTGTCATTATTTAGCGAAGGTTCTTATTTTAGCGCTTAGTGTCCTGCCATCCAAGGTCTTCCTTGTGTGGCTTTTTTACGTTTATTTGTCGGCAACTTATCTTTAGTAACAACACGAGGTTGTTGACCTTTTTCAATACGTTGCTTTAATTTCCCATCCATTTTATAAGTTTGAAAAGCGTTAAATACTCGTGTAGATGTGTCGCCACAATGTGGACAATATGCATATTCATGTTGTTCATTCATGGATTGTCTCATTGTAAATGGCCCACACGTTGAACAATCATAAGTATATTTTGGCATTATTCATCAGGCTCCAAACTCGGTACAATATCGTCTTTAAATATCTCTCTCGGAATCGCAATCGTACAGCAGGCATTCGGAACATCTACGATACCGGCAACTGTGCCTTGCACTGGCGCTGTACCTAGTAGCATATAAGCTTGTTCTCCAGTGAATCCTCGTGTTTTTAAGAATTCAATCGCATTAAGCACTGCATTTCTGTATGCAGTGGTCGCATCATTATATTTTTGTTCACCTGTAAATTCATTTACAGAAATACCTTCGAAGACAATATAATCATTATAATTCGGTAGAAGTGGACCTGGTTTGAATGTTGGGTTTTTCTTAATATGGTATTTTTCCATCCCATTTTTAATGACATTCACGCGTAATTCAATCCATCCTGGCATTTCAATACCACCACAGAATGTAATTTCTCCATCACCTTGAGAAAAATGTAAATCACCTACAGATAATTTGGCACCTTTAACATGAACTGGGAAGTAAATTCGAGACCCTTTTGATAAATCTTTGATGTCACAGTTGCCCCCATTTTCACGAGGCGGAACTGTACGTGCGCCTTCTTTAGCTACACGATTAAAATCTCTTCCTTTAAGCGTACCTAATACTGCCGCATCCTCAGTAGGTAAATTCGCTAACACAGGTTCACGGTCCGGATCTGTATCGACAAGCGCACGTTCACGACGATTCCATTCGTCTAACATTTCTTGAGAAGGTGCCACTCCGATTAACCCCGGATGGATAACCCCTGCAAATTCGACTCCTGGAACATGTCGACTAGTAGCATAGATTCCATTGAAATCCCAAATAGACTTGGCTGCATTAGGATAATGGTCAACTAAGAAACTGCCTCCATTCGTTTTATCAAAGATACCGTTAAATCCCCATTCATGTTCAGGAAAAGTTCCGATGTCTAGAATATCAACGACAAGTAAATCTCCTGGTTCGACACCATTCACATACACAGGACCACTTAATACATGGACACGATTCAAATTGACATATTTAATTTCATTCGCGTCATCATTATTTCCTACTTGTCCATCAGTCCAGTCTAAACATTCCATTCTAAATGATTCTCCAGGTTCTACTGAAAATGCTGCCGGAATATCTGGATGCCATCTGTTATGTCCTGGATGCGCTTGTTGATCCATTGTCTTGTTTAAATCAATACTAAATAACTTTTTAGGCATGGGCCTAACCCCCTTGTATGAAAGTTATAACGCTTGATGATGTCGGAACATTCTGTCAATTGAATATTAACATATTACATGTAAGTATTAGTACAAATATGGTAAAACGCTTACATTAAACTTCAAAATAATAGGTTATCGCAAAAACAGATGCGATAACCAACTTAATATACCTTTACTTTTTTTATCAGCTTTGACTGAAGGATATGAAGCGCCCTCGAGATAATTTCGTTTATAGTGAACATATGCGTTACCTTTACTATTAATGGCGATATACCATTTTTGATGTTTAGGAACAACGTCATATAAATCTTTCTTCACATCATATGTTGTACCATCAATCTTGTGCTCTCCTTTGGATAAAACCTTTTTATACTCGTATTGTTTACGATAATACTTCATCATATCATTCGCAATTTCATTACGTGTAAGTTTAGCTGTTTCACTTGGATAAGGCGACACATCTAGAATCGTTTCATTCAGCCTTAAACGATGTTGTTTATTCGTCAAAGCTAAACTATATCCTGAATCACTTGTTCCTGTTTTCAAACCATCAGTCCCTTTATAATACTTAGGCTGCCCTTTTAAAGATAAGTTTGTAGATTTAAACGTTTGTCCTTTTTGAGTTTCTGACGTTTTTTTAGTAATTTTCAGTATTTCCGGATGATTTTTTAACATTTCATACATCATTATATTCATATCTTTGGATGTACTTTGCGTCTTACCTTGGTTTTTATACTTTTCAGGGGCACTAGGTCCTAATAAATGAGTATCTGCCCCTGTAGGACTTGTATAGTGGGTATGATTCATATGAAATTGCTTTGCTTGTTGATTCATTTGATCTGTAAAAGTAGACGTCGATTTCGATACCTTTTCTCCTAGAATTAAAGCAGCAGCATTACTAGATGCTAAAGCAGTTTGACTTAAAATTTCTTTAACTGTATAGATTTGACCAGCTTTTAAGGGAACTGAGGATAGGTTAGATTTTCGAGATAATTGCGCCTGTTGGTTAGTAATTTTTACTTTATCGTTCATATGTAGTTTTCCAGATTTTACAGCATCTAGTGTCAAATACATTGTCATCATTTTAGTTAAAGAAGCAGGGTCTACTTTTTTATTTTCATGATAACTATATAGTATTTGACCTTGTTCTGTTGAGAGTGTTAAAGATTGAGGTTCGTATGTGCTTGAAATTTTCGTATTATCTTTGTTCTTTAATAAAGAGGTTGGTTTTTCCACTGCAAAACTTGGAGAAGCTGATAATAATGTGACCACGCATAACACGCCTGTCACGCTTAGTATTCTTTGAAACATCATATCACCTGATTTTATTTTATAAATTTCCCAATTATGTATGTACCTTGCATATAATACTTATATCAAGTTTAACGCAACTTTTCAAAAAATACTGAATGCACTATTGCATATGTTCAGAAACATTATTATATGTTTGTATTTAATTTAAGATACTTTGCGAAGTGGAAGCACGTGCTCGTCTAATTCCCAGGGTGTTTTGTTTTCTCTTAAATAAAATCAATTTTAAACTTTTCGCTAGTTGTTTTATTTTCCATGAGAATAGGGAATATACATTTATTGATAATTCTAAAAATCGAAGGTTGATGACGAATGATTAATTACACACTCAGCAATTACTTTGATACAAGATGGAAGACAATGTACAACGATGGAGATCCTTATTTGTACATAAGAAAAGCTTATCCGAATCCATTTATCAAAGGTTTAGACATTATTATTCCTCAAGCAGGCATCTATACGTCTTATGTTGTTAGAGATTTGGAGAAAAATATTATTTTCACTTCTAAATGTATACCAAACTTTAGAAATTTCAGAGAAATTCATTGTAATTATAGAAACACAAAAATTGATATGAAAGAGTTTACGTTGGTTAATAAACCGGTTAAGTTCACTTATGATAATGAAGACTATTTTATTAAAAAAATGAGCCCAGAAACTTGTATCATTACAAATTATGAAAATGAACAATTATCACATTGGGCTAAAAATGAGGGACAAGTGAGTTTTCATATCTTAGATGAGCGTAGCAAACCAATTGAAGAATTATTATTAATTCTGTCACACACATTGATGAATAAAATTTAGACGATTCATTATCTGAACGCACAGACTATTTTTTGTCTAATCAATGGTCATATTGTGTCCAAATTATTACAAAATGGAATAGGTGTTATTGAAAATATGTATTTTTGTTATAGAAATACAGCACTTATAATAAGAGTCAGCGCAATAATTTAATTATTTTTGCACGAAATCTTTTTAGAAAGGTGAGCAAAAATGCCTAGCAACAAGTCAAAAAACATAGTGATTATTGGCGCTGGTGTCTTAAGTACGACATTTGGTTCTATGATTAAAGAATTAGAACCTAATTGGAACATCAAACTCTTTGAACGTTTAGATCGTCCAGGTATCGAGAGTTCTAATGAAAGAAACAATGCCGGTACAGGACATGCTGCGTTATGTGAGCTGAACTATACAGTTCAACAACCTGATGGTTCAATTGATATCGAAAAAGCGAAAGAAATCAATGAACAATTTGAAATTTCTAAGCAATTCTGGGGACACCTCGTGAAAAGTGGCAACATTGATAATCCTAGAGAATTTATTAATCCCCTTCCTCACATTAGTTTCGTAAGAGGTAAGAATAACGTACAATTCTTGAAAAATCGTTACGAAGCAATGCGTAACTTCCCAATGTTCGACAATATTGAATATACAGAAGATATTGAAGAAATGAAAAAATGGATGCCATTAATGATGAAAGGTCGTACAGGCAATGAGATTATGGCAGCCAGTAAAATTGATGAAGGTACAGATGTGAATTACGGTGAGTTAACACGTAAGATGGCTAAAAGTATTGAACAGCACCCTAATGCAGAAGTTCAATATAATCATGAGGTCATTGATTTTAACCGACGTCAAGATGGTACATGGGAAGTGAAAGTAAGAAATCGCAACAACGGTTCTGAAGAAACTGTATTAGCGGATTACGTCTTTATTGGTGCTGGTGGTGGCGCTATTCCACTATTACAAAAAACTGGTATCCCTGAAAGTAAGCACTTAGGCGGGTTCCCTATTAGCGGTCAGTTCTTAATATGTACCAACCCTGCAGTTATTAATGAACATGACGTTAAAGTTTACGGTAAAGAACCACCTGGCACACCGCCAATGACTGTACCTCATCTCGATACACGTTATATTGATGGTGAAAGAACATTATTATTTGGGCCTTTTGCGAACGTTGGGCCTAAATTCTTAAAAAATGGTTCTAACTTAGATCTATTTAAATCTGTTAAACCATACAACATCACAACTTTACTTGCAGCTGCTGCTAAAAATTTACCTTTAATTAAGTATTCAATCGATCAAGTATTGATGACTAAAGAAGGTTGTATGAACCATCTACGCACGTTCTACCCTGAAGCACGTGACGAAGATTGGCAATTATACACTGCAGGTAAACGTGTTCAAGTTATTAAAGATACGCCTGAGCACGGTAAAGGATTCATTCAATTTGGTACAGAAGTTGTTAACTCTGAAGATCACTCTGTCATTGCATTATTAGGTGAATCACCAGGAGCTTCAACTTCAGTTTCAGTAGCGTTAGAAGTTTTAGAAAGAAACTTCGCTGATTATGAAAATGAATGGAAACCTAAAATACAAAAAATGATTCCATCATATGGTCAATCTCTTATCAATGATATTCAATTAATGAGAGAAACACGTAAACAAACATCAAAAGATTTAGAATTAAATTATTATGAATCTTAATAATTAACCATTTCCCTACAAAATATTAAGATTCTATAACGGGTTATCCCCCCTTAACCCAAAACCTTTAATAAATATTGTAAAATTTTGAAGTAACTTTTAAACTAACAAAAGTTGAAATTAATTTAACCTTATTCCCTATATCCCTTTCGGAGAGAGCCAACTTCGAAAGGGATTATTTTATATAAACTTGGCAACAAAGTAAAATTAAGTAAGAGGGTCGCTTATTTTAACGACGTGTTGATTTCAGTCTCATTTTAACTGCGTCTTAATGTATAAAAGACAAGCATCACAATATGAAGAAGCCCAAAACCTATTATTCCTAAAAATACAATAAATGAAAGGTTATCAAAAGGCTTAAAATAGTTTACTGCCTCTTTCCAATTTATAAAATAGTCACTACATTTCCACGATATTAAAATCCCTAAAAGTCTACTTATTAAAATGATGAAATAGCTCTTCAGGTCGAATGAAAAACAACCCAAAATAATCAAAATAATAATAAATGGTATGTAACCCCACATTGTATACGTCTTATAATCTACAATCATGCCAATGAATTCAATCGGTATTAAACTTAAGATGATCCATATGCCACGTTTAATCGATATCATTGAAACACACCTCCACTTATTAAGAACGTATCATTTTAATGAATGAAATAAAACTAATCTTAAGACAAAAAATTCACTCATCGTATGACGAGTGAATAAATTGGAAATTTCAGGAGAATTAAATTATAAAAAAAGAACGATAAGATAAAAGTGGAAAGTTGCTTTTATGTCTGAGGTAATGAAGAATAGTCTTTGAATGCATAAAGAATAAATGTCCATGGACGAATATGTACATTTATCTATGTGCAAACCACTCATTATCTATCGTTCTAAAATCGTAATAATTACGATTTAAAATTATATTACTTCCTCTTATCTTTAAAGTCAATTAAAAACTTGTTTGGTCTTTAAAATGTCATTTCTGTTTAAATCTCTTATTCCTCTGGCGTAAACACTTCCGCCTCACTATCTGGAGGATAATAAAATCCATTAGGAACAGTTTGTAATTCGATAAGACTTCCCCAAGGCGTTTTAACATAAACTGTTTGGTTTCCATCAGTATCTTCATATCTTGTATTGCTATGTGACTCAGATATAGGCTCCCCGCCTGCCGATCTTACTTTTGCGACAGCCGCTTCGAAATCATCCACATAAAATGAAATATGAGTATAACCCACATCTTGTAACGATTCAGGCCCTCGTTGTTTTGCATTTTCAAATTCAAACATTTCTATATTAGGCCCATTCCCAAATACCATCATCCGTTTGTGAACAATTTGAACACCTTTACCTATGCCAAGGATGTGTTCGACATGCTTACCTCCCCGCGGTTCTTCGTCTTTTCTTTGACTATCATATGCAATTTTCCCATCTAAACCTTTTTTGAAAAATTCCGTAGCCTCTTCTATATCAGGTACTGTTAAACCAATATGATTGATACCTCTTGAAATATCTTTCATACCCATTCACCTCTCTATAGTTCAATTTAGAAATCATTTATCACAACGATTATTCCCTACATCAATCATCCCCACACATAGTTACATTTGAACACAATTGATAATTTATATCCAAAAAGGGTAATTAATAAATAGAAGGCGTTAAAAAAATTTATCCAACATCATACTTATCTATTGCAACTTGACCACCCTAGTATTATAATATTTATATCAGGTATAAAAATTATACCTAAACATAATAAAAAAAGGGGCAATTATTTTATGACACAATTTACATTTGATCCAGTACACAGCGATATTCAATTCCAAATCAAACACTTAATGGTTTCTAAAGTAAAAGGTACATTCACACAATTCGATGTTCAATTAGATGGAGACATTAATGACTTAAGTTCACTAAAAGCAACTGCAACTATCATTCCAAGCTCAATCGATACTCAAAATGAAGATAGAGACAATCACTTAAAATCTGGAGACTTCTTCGCTACAGATGAAAATGATAAATGGACATTTGAAACTAAAGAAATATCAGAAAATAAAGTAACTGGCGATTTAACTATTAAAGGTGAAACACATGAAGAAACATTTGACGTTGAATTTAATGGCGTAAGCAAAAATCCTATGAATGGTGCGCAAGTAACAGGATTCATCGTTACTGGTACAATCGATCGTGAAAAATATGGCATCAGCTTCAACCAAGCTTTAGAAACTGGTGGCGTAATGTTAGGTAAAGACGTAAAATTCGAAGCATCTGCTGAATTCAGTTTAGAAGATTAATAGAATGCAACATCACTATCATTTTACATTGCAATATGTTACACATGGTGGTATAATACATTTATAAATTAGTTCCATTAGCAACACTAAACCCCTCACTACCGTCGCTTATAGTGAGGGGTTATTTAATGGTGGGCTATAGCGTCGCTTATTTTTTATTACGATTGTCTAGCCAAAACTTAAATGTCGTAACAATGCATCCTATAGCCCAATTTTTAATTTACGCCTTTTTTAATTTACTTTTTCTTTCAAACAAATCTAGGCCTACTGAAATTGGTAACTCTGATGTCCTTTGGCAAATCCATTTACTGTGTAAATCATTGAACCACCTTCCGAACCATTCTCAATATCATTCGTACAAATTAACAATTGATTAGTATCAGGAATAAATTGTGGATGTGTTGAACGTAGCATTTTACCCTCATCACGGCCTGGCATTAGAATTTGACCAATCGGGTAACCTTTTTTATTAAAGACTAAGACACGTCCTTGACCATACATTGCTACATAAAGGTTGTCATCACTATCGATACAGCATGAATCGGGACCTTCATGTCCTGTGAAATAATATGGAATCGTCGCTCCAAACGGTGCGATAGTCACTCCATCTTCTTCTAATTCAATACGATGTAGCCGATTGGTAGTTGTTTCAGTAACCCAGAGTACGCGTTCATCAGTACTTAGCGCTACACCATTCGCTACGGAGATATTTTGAATCACTGGTGTGATTGACTTAAAGTCCGGAGAGACATAATATACGCCCCCAAGAGGCTTCGTAGAGTATCCTCTGAAGTCAGTAAAATAAAAGCCGCCTTTACTATCGAAGACCATATCATCAATACAATATTCTGTATTCAACTCAGAAACGATTTCTTCAAATTGTTCTCCTTCCTCATTAGTCGCAAAGATGCCCCCAGTAGTTTTAAAATCACCTAAATAACATACAAATAAACGCCCGTCTTTATGAAATTTGATTGCTGCAGGATTTGTTTTTTCAGATACAAATGAACGTGAAACCTCTTTCGTAGAAGGATCTACCTTAAAAATATTTCCTTCAAAGACATCTAATAAAAATAAATGGCCTTCACGATTAAAGTTTAACCCCTCTAACTGTAACCCTCTATCTGAAATTTTCACCCAAGGCTCTGCTGTAACGGTTTGCAGCTCATTTTCAGATACAATTGGCGCAACACTTGCAGATTTCCCAATATATTTTAATTTAGGCAAGTCTTGATTATTCATAATTCAAACCCCTCTTTCTCTTTTTAACACTTTGTTACTATTTTATAAGAACTTATGCTAATTGTCATTACAGCGACATGATATCGCTTACATTTAAATATATTCTCTCTGAAAATGACGTGCAATATAGACTTACATTTTCAAAAAATATCGTCTTTAAGAATGATTTATGTGCTAGTATATTGAAACTCTTTATCATTTTGGTACAATATTATAATGGTAAAAATGTAAACAGCATCAATATTTATAAGCTTATGACATTTATATAAATCATCGTCCCTATATAGAGAAGAATTGAAAGAGGAGAATGTAAGAATGGATTATAGAGTACTTTTATACTATAAATACGTAACAATCGATGACCCCGAAACTTTTGCTGCAGAACACTTAGAATTCTGCAAAGAAAATAATTTAAAAGGTAGAATCTTAGTTTCTACAGAAGGCATTAATGGTACTTTATCTGGTACAAAAGAAGATACAGATAAATATATTGAACATATGCATGCAGATGAACGTTTCGCTGACTTAACCTTCAAAATTGACGAAGCTGAAGGTCATGCATTCAAAAAAATGCACGTTCGACCAAGAACAGAAATCGTTGCGTTAGGTTTAGAAGATGATGTAGACCCTCGCGTAACAACAGGTAAATACTATTCACCTAAAGAATTTAAAGAAGCTTTAGAAGATGAAGATACAATTATCTTAGATGCACGTAATGACTATGAATTCGATTTAGGCCATTTCCGTGGCGCAGTTCGTCCTGACATCACACGTTTCCGCGACTTACCTGAATGGATTCGTAATAATAAAGATCAATTAGATGGCAAAAATATTGTGACATATTGCACAGGCGGTATTCGTTGCGAAAAATTCTCAGGTTGGTTAGTTAAGGAAGGTTTCGAAAATGTAGGACAATTACATGGCGGTATTGCAACTTACGGTAAAGACCCTGAGACTAAAGGTGAATACTGGGATGGCAAAATGTACGTTTTCGATGAACGTATTAGTGTTGATGTGAACCAAGTTGAAAAAACTGTTATCGGTAAAGAACACTTCGATGGCACACCTTGTGAGCGTTATATTAACTGTGCAAACCCAGAATGTAATAAACAAATTCTTGTTTCAGAAGAAAACGAGGAAAAATACTTAGGCGCATGCTCATATGACTGCGCAAAACATGAACGTAATCGTTATGTTGCAAAACATGATATTAGTGATGAAGAATGGAACCGTCGTTTAGAAAACTTTAAAGATGTTCCAGAACACGCACATGCTTAAGTGATAATTACTTTAGCCCTTAAAATGAGTTGACTAGAATTCATTTTAAGGGCTTATTTTATATCCATATTACGATGCGCTATTTATAATTAAACATTTTGCAGTAGATTTTTTACATTAATCCAAGAACTTGATGTTTCGCCCTCTTGTAATTCATAATTTGGAAGCTTTATTACTTTAATTTGTCACAAATTATTACACTTTTTCTAATTTGTTTTATCTTCTCTTTTTCAATAAATATAGCTATGCTAATATTAAGAAAATTAAAACTTATTTATTAATTTCTTTCCGTAGCTATTGTTTTAAACAATGTATAAAAATGGAAAGAGATTATCGTAACAAAGGAGCGTTTTTATGGAATGGATTAAATTGATTGGTATTTTAATCATTATTATTGGCTTTATCCTTAAGTTCGACACTATCGCTATTATTTTGATTGCAGCTGTAACAACAGGTCTTGTTGCTGGTATGGATATAGTCGAAGTGCTATCTACACTTGGCAAAGCCTTTGTCGATCAACGTCTCGTAACGCTATTTATGCTTACTCTCCCGATGGTTGGTTTGATTGAGCGTTTTGGATTAAAACAACAAGCATCAAAACTCATTAGTAACGTCAAGAAAATTACCACCGGGCGACTTCTTACTTTATATTTAATTATTCGTGAAATTGCTGGTGTTGCTTCAATTCGTGTCGGAGGTCATCCTCAATTCGTTAGACCTTTAATTAACCCAATGGTTCAAGGTGCCCTCCGTACGCGTTACAACCTAGCCGACAAGGACGTTGATAATAAAGACATTGAAAAGTTAAAAGCTGAAGCTTCGGCAATGGAGAACTATGGTAACTTCTTCGGACAAAACTTATTCGTGGGAGCTGCTGGTGTCTTACTTATGGTTGGCACATTCCAAACACTCAACATCAAAGTCAACGCGTTGAGCTTAGTACTCGCGTCAATTCCAATTGCTATTATCACTTTGATTCTCGTGTGGATTAAAAATATTCTGCTCGATCGCTATTTTAATAAAAAATATGGACATAAAGAGGTAAAAGATCATGAGTGAAACAACTTTAAATCATATTTTAGAAATCTTCTACGTCCTTATCGGACTACAATTTTTATATACTGCTTATCGTTCTTTACGCTCAACTGATAAATCTAAAAGTTTAGGTACTGCAGCATTCTGGACGATACTGGCTGTACTTTTCATAGGTGGTCCTTATATTCCAAATGTGATTAACGGTATTCTCGTTCTATCTATGGGTGTGTTGACCCTTTTCAAACAAGTAAAAATTAAAAATATTATCGACGTCACGGATAAGGAAGCAGAAAAGGGATCTGCCAAGTATGGCAATAAACTCTTTATTCCTGCAGTTGTCTTAGCAGTGGTAGCGGTCATCGTCTCGAACTGGACGCCACTAGGTGGAGCCATTGGTCTTGGCGTGTCATCTGTAGTTGGATTGATTACAGCGCTATTGATTATTAAGCCCAAGCTTTCATTCACATTATATGATAGTGATCGTTTAACACAACAAGTGGGTACAACTGGCATCCTACCTCAGTTCTTAGCGGCACTTGGCGTGCTCTTTACTGCAAGCGGTGTGGGACAAGTAATTTCGAAAAGGATTTCATCGTTCTTACCCGAAGGCAATCATCTTATCGGTGCCATTGCCTATATACTAGGTATGGTACTCTTTACAATGTTAATGGGTAATGCCTTTGCTGCCTTTACAGTGATTACCGCAAGTATCGGCATTCCATTCGTTATATCACAAGGCGGAGATCCTATTGTTGCTGGTGCACTCGCAATGACAGCTGGTTTCTGTGGAACACTACTCACACCTATGGCCGCAAATTTTAACACCTTACCCGTTGCGTTATTAGAGATGAAACAAGAGTTTGGTGTCATTAAAGCACAAGCCCCTATCGCACTCGCATTAATTGTTATTCATATTGCATTGATGTATTTTTGGGCATTTTAATATTAAAGGAGGTCTCAAATTATGAAAATTCTAGTTACAGCATTTGATCCTTTCGGAGGAGAAAAGATGAATCCAGCTTTAGAAGCAGTCAAACAATTAGACGATACTATCGGCGATCATAGCATCACAAAGTTAGAAATTCCGACAGTCTTTCATGAATCGAAAGAGGTCATTTCTAAATCCTTAGCTGAAAATGATTTCGATGTCGTCTTAGCAATTGGTCAAGCGGGAGGTCGATTTGAAATCACACCTGAACGTCTTGGTATTAACATTGATGATGCACGTATTGCAGATAATAAAGAAAATCAACCTATTGATGAAGTCATTCAAAAAGATGGCCCACCAGCTTACTTCTCAAATTTACCTGTGAAAAAGATGACAGAAGCAATCAAAAATGCCGGTGTACCAGGTAGATTATCAAATACTGCAGGAACATTTGTATGTAATCATGTTATATATCAATTAGGTTATTTAGCTGACAAATCATATCCAGGTTTGCGATTTGGTTTCATTCATGTACCATTTATTCCAGAACAAACGATTAATAAACCGGACAAACCTTCAATGTCTATTCATACAATTGTTAAAGGATTAACAGCTGCCATCAAAGCAATTGATACCCTTGAAGATAAAAAAGTCGCATTAGGAGAAACACATTAATTATATTTTCAACAACAAAACAAGCGATGAATGCATACTTTATTTATGACATTCATCGCTTCTTAAATGCGAGCGTATATTTAATTTGTAGGTATGTTCCAATCAATAACTAATCCCGAATAAGCTAACCCCCCACCAAAGCCAAATAATACGAGTTTATCTTCATTTTTAATTTTATGTTCTTTAATAGCTGAGTCTATAGCCAAAGGAATTGAAGCTGAAGATGTATTTCCATAGTATTGAATGCTTGTTAATAATTTTTCTTTTGGTAAGTTAAGTTTATGCGCAATTGATTCTAACATTCTTTGGTTAGCACTATGTGGTACAAACCAGTCGATATTTTCCACATTCATATTTGCTTTAGCTAATAATTGATTAACTTCTTTAGGAACGGTAGAAACAGCCCATTTATATACTTCACGACCATTTTGCATAATAAGTCCATTACAATTTAATTCTTCATTATCAAACTTTAATCCCGTATTTGTAGCATAAAGATTTTTTCCTTTACCCCCATTTGAACCGTTCGTGTATGCCATAAAACTAGATTGTTCTTCGTCACGTTCCACGAGAAATGCTCCTGCCCCATCTCCGAATAGAATGCATGTTGAGCGATCTGTATAATCGGTAATTTTAGAAAGTGTCTCTGCACCAATAACTAAAATTTTACGGTGCATCCCTGAACTAATTAATGAAGTGGCTAATTGTAACCCATATGTAAAACCGGCACAAGCAGCATTGAGATCGATAGCACCGGCATGTTCAATTCCTAATTTATACTGAATATAAGACGCAACACTAGGCGTTTTAAAATCAGGAGTAAGCGTAGCGACTATGATGAAGTCCACATCACTGATATCAACTTTATATCTATCTTCTAAGTTTTTTACAGCATTGTAAGCTAGATCACTTGTTTGCTCATGTTTATCAGCGATTCGTCTTTCTTTAATACCTGTTCTTTGAACTATCCATTCATCATTTGTTTCAACCATTTTTTCAAGTTCAAAGTTATCTAATACTTTATTAGGTACGTATGCACCTTGAGCCGTAATTCTTGCGATTGAATTCATCTCTAACTCCCCTAATTAAAATTATGAATAATTAGAGCGTATCACACCAAAGATTTTAACACCAGGTACTAATTATTAGATTCCTTTTAAATAATTGGTGGGCCTGTGGTGTCTGGACTAAATGGATTCCATACACTTCGAGTCACATGAACATTTGCGAAGGAATGTAAAATCAGTATAAATAATAATTGATTCTCATTAAATACTTCATGTTTCCCTTCCACGTGTGCATAGTCACCAATTTGTTTCCAACTTGCTATTTCAATTTCTCTTTTCGTATCTTTAATTACCGTATATCTATTTTCATCTGAATGAATATTGTAAATGATTCCATTATATTTCATTATTCCGTATGTTTCTTCACGACCATTACTTTGTTTATCAAATAGAATTTGAGATTCCCCACTATTTGAATAGTAGGTTACCTCGAAATGCTTTTGTGTCATTTGGGTCTTTACTTTAACATGCGCTATCAAATGTTGATGGTTATCATAAATCGTGAATTGATTAAATTTAAAGCCCATAGTGAAGAAGCTAATGATACGTTGGAAAATATTACTATATTTTTTCTGTATCGTACCAATATATTTATCTGAATTCCCTTTAATGTCGGAAGATTTTGTAGAAAATCGATTTCGCTTAAAGTATTTATACATGCTTTCACCTATATTCAATATGTCTTACTTTTATGATAAACAAACCTTTATAATGAATTCAAATCGTTTCTATCCTATATGAGTAGTCATTTTCCAAAGCGGGTAGACAAGTCCTGTAAGAATGATTAAGTAATCACTTGAAAGGGTGTTATAGAGAATGACTAAAACAGTTTATGATGTTATAGATTTCGGTGTGAATTATATCAGAAGTGTTTATGACGACTGGGATGTGGTGGAAGTATTAGATAAAGATGATAGCGTATTTCCAAATACATTGCATTGGCAATATGGACATGTGTTAACTGTGTTCGAAGAAGCGTTATCTATGGGTAACCAAGAAGTTGTAGATGTTGAAAAGTATGGCCGATTATTTGGTACTGGCACAAAGCCTGCTGACTGGGGAAATGAAGATGTTCCTTCCATTGAAAGTATTTTAAATGATATTAAAACATTACCTGAACGTGCGAGACATTTAACTGATAAGGACCTTGAAAAAGAAGTAGATCAACCTGTCGCAGGATGTAAAACTTTAGAAGAATTTCTTGTACTGAACGCATTACACATCCCATTATATGCGGGCAAAATCGAAGAAATGACACGTGTGTTAAAATCTGCGCAATAAACCGTTTGATTATTCCGATGGCTTATGATTAAGCTGTCGGAATTTTTATGTTTTCAAAAGTGTAGCACCTTTATTGATAATCTTTCTCATTAAAATTCTTTTAGGTCTGTACATATCATTTTCAGAAGACTATGATTGAAATGTAAAAAAGAACATTAAAAGAAAGAAGGAAAGTTATTATGGAGAATACGGTAAAATATCGTAAATTCATCCTACCAATTGTCGTAGGTTTGTTTATTTGGGCGCTTACCCCTTTTAAACCTGATGCCTTAAATGATCAAGCTTGGTACATGTTCGCGATCTTTGTTGCTACGATTATCGCATGTATCACACAACCTATGACCATCGGTGCTGTATCTATCATTGGCTTTACGATTATGGTACTCGTTGGCATAATGGATACTAAATCGGCTGTTCAAGGATTTGGTAATAGTAGTATCTGGCTGATTGCTATGGCCTTTTTCATTTCAAGAGGGTTTGTTAAAACTGGTCTTGGTCGACGGATTGCACTCCAATTCGTTAAATTATTCGGTAAGAAAACGTTAGGACTAGCATATTCACTTGTTGGTGTAGATTTAATTTTAGCACCAGCAACACCTAGTAACACAGCACGTGCAGGCGGAATTATGTTCCCTATTATCAAATCTCTTTCAGAATCATTTGGTTCAACACCTAAAGATGGTACTGAAAGAAAGATGGGTGCCTTTTTAATTTTCACAGAATTCCAAGGTAACTTAATTACTGCGGCCATGTTCTTAACGGCAATGGCTGGTAACCCTATTGCTCAAAGTTTAGCAGAGAAGACTGCACATGTTCACATCACATGGATGAATTGGTTTATTGCAGCTATCGTGCCTGGTCTTATTTCACTTATTGTTGTTCCATTCATTATTTATAAGATGTACCCTCCAACTGTTAAAGAAACGCCTAACGCTAGAAAATGGGCAAACGAACAATTAGACGAAATGGGCAAAATATCTTTAGCAGAGAAATTTATGATTGCGATTTTTATCATCGCATTGGCACTATGGGTAACAGGAAGCTTTATCAATGTTGACGCAACGCTCACAGCATTTATTGCGTTATCACTGCTATTACTTACTGGTGTATTAAATTGGAAAGATATTTTAAATGAATCTGGGGCGTGGAATACACTTGTATGGTTCTCAGTTCTTGTACTTATGGCTGATCAGTTAAATAAACTAGGATTTATTCCTTGGTTAAGTAAAATCATCGCACATAGTTTAGGTGGATTTAGTTGGCCAATCGTACTTATTTTACTTATCTTATTCTTCTTCTATTCACACTATTTATTCGCAAGTGCAACGGCCCACGTCAGTGCAATGTATGCCGCACTCCTAGGCGTAGCCGTAGCAGCTGGAGCACCACCATTATTTAGTGCATTAATGTTAGGTTTCTTCGGTAACTTACTTGCTTCAACAACGCATTATAGTAGTGGTCCGGCACCAATCCTTTATGCATCAGGTTATGTGTCTCAGAAACGTTGGTGGCTGATGAACCTCGTACTCGGTATCATGTACTTTATCATTTGGATTGGATTAGGTTCACTATGGATGAAATTAATTGGTATTATGTAGAGTTGAATCGCTCTTTTTAGGGCGATTCTTTTTTAATTACACTCGGCTTCTATTCCTAACATTTGGTGGACGGGATGGTTTGAAATTTCCACGAGAACTTTAGCTATATAATGTGATCCATATTCCACTTCACTATTCATCCAGCGCTCAATAACCCCTAAATGTCCATATATGGTATGGTTCAATATAATATCCTTTTTAAAGTCAATGTTCACATCGTTTTTCTCCAGTAAAGGATAATAGATTTCCTCTCTTACTTTTTGAACAAGTAAAGCCCTGAAATACGTATTATTCATATTCATAATTAGCACTTTGATAAATTCAAAGTTAAGTTCAATAAATTCTAGTAGTCTATAAAATGAAATTTCAAAATCTATATTGAAAATCGCATCTTCATTCATTGGATTACTTTTCACATATTCAATCATTTCATTGATGGTTTCTTCAATAATTGAATTAAGGAAGTCATCTTTACTTTTATAATGTAAATAAAAAGTACTTCTGTTGATATTTGCTGCATTCGCAAGTTGCTGAATCGTAATTTTTGAATAACTTTCCTCATTCATTAGTTGTGTTAATCCCTTTTTCAAATACTTATTTGTTCTAATTTGACGTTTATCCATTCTAGACAACTCCTAACTTAAGTCTATTAAATCTAATTTAATTAACATTTCATCCTAATTTGTTTATTAAGTCGTTTTCCTCAAAATTTTAAGGAGGACATTCTTATTCTTCTGTGCTATTTTATCTAATAGACACACCGTCTATTAAGTTTGATTATATTGTATCAGAAATCAACGGTAATTAATAAAGGGAGGTTCTTATTATGAATAATAAACGAGAGATTATAGATATTCATCACCATATTATTCCCAAAATTTATAAAGATGCATTAAAGAAAATTGGCGTTACCACTGCGGGTGGCTACCCTATCAAAGATTGGGAACCTCAAGATAGTATTCAAATGATGGATGCATTGAACATTCAAGTTGGTGTCACATCTATCTCAGAACCAGCGACATTACCTTTCAAAAGAAAACAAGCAGCGAAAGTCGCACGTGAAGTTAATGAGTATCAAGCTGAACTTAAGCGCACCTATCCAGGAAGATTTAAATGTTTAGCATTACTTCCTATGCCTCACGTTAAAGAAACGATTAAAGAAATCGAATATGCTTTAGATGTTTTAAAACTAGATGGTGTAGGTTTGCTTTCAAACTATGATCAATCTTATTTAGGTGACGATGAATTTGATAAAGTGATGGCTAACTTGAATCAACGTGATGCCATTGTATTCGTTCATCCAAGTTCTGCATCATCTCGGTTTAAAGCACCTCAATTTGTATTTGCTGACTTTATTGAAGAATTTACTTTTAATACAACGCGCGCTGCTTCGAATTTAATTTTCAGTGGAACGATGGAGCGCTATTCAAATATTAAATTTATCTTAGCACATGTTGGTGGAACCTTGCCGTATTTGAAATGGCGTATTAATGAAACGTTAAATACTCAAAAATATGTAATGGAAGATCCTAAAAATAGACTTAAATCATTTATTACTGGTAAAAAATCAGATTTAGCTAAAGAAGTTGCCAAACATCCAATTCGATACGCTCAAATGTTCAAAACATATAAAAAAGGGTTGGATCGTTGGAGCACTTTATCACAATCTGCTGAAGATTATATGCGTCAATTTTATTATGATACAGCACTATCAACAGGTGAATCGGCATTCGCCAGTTTAAATGAAGTAACGGACAAATCACATATTTTATTTGGTTCAGATGCACATTATGCCCCAAATGATTGGATTGCCAAAATGGAGAAAAATATTGAAGAATCTAGGTATTTTAATGAAAAGGATAAACAAAATATTTTCCAAGGAAATACTGCTCAAATTTTGAAATAGGAGGAAAAAATGATGAAGGCTTTATTAAAATTTAAATGGCCGATATCCATATTAGTGATTATTGTTATCGCTCTATCCCTTATTTTCTCACCTAATTTATCTCAACTTGCAAAAGAGAAAGGTGAAATTAAGCCTCCGAGTGATACTACATCACAAAAATATGAACAAATGTTAAAAGATGTCGGCGCAAACTCTAATTCTATGGTCGCTGTCATCGACTTGAAGAAACCGATTAACAGTAAAGGAAACGACCAATTAGAATCTTATATTAAAAAAATTAAAAAAGTAGATAACGTTGATAACGTCATCTCACCATATACTAATAAAGAAACATTCAATAAAGTCGTTTCTAAAGATAAGAAAACGGTCATGCTTCCGATAGAGTTAAAATCTAGTAACTCTGAAAAGGTCGCAAACAATATCAACAAAATAGATCAACATTTCAAAGGTGTGTATTTAACAAATAATGATTTAATGACCAAAGATATTAATAAAAGTGCTGATGCAGGCTTACAAAAAACTGAAATTGTTACGGTCATTCTCATTTTAATTATTTTATTTGCGGTGTTCCGCTCAGTAGTCACACCATTCATCCCATTATTTATTGTGGGTATTTCATATGTATTTAGTTCTGCAATTGTAGCGATATTAGTAAAATACTTTGATTTCCCAGTGTCCGTATATATTCAGCCGTTCCTCGTAGCTTTACTATTCGGTATTGGCACAGATTATTGTATTTTATTACTCAACCGCTTCAAAGAAGAACTAGGTAAAAATGATAAAATAACTGCTGTTTATAACACGTTTGTAAGTGGTGGTAAAACTATCTTATTATGTGGACTTACAATTTTCGTGAGTTTCTTAGTCATTTTATTTGCTAAATTCGACTTATTTAAATCTGCCATTGGCATTGGTATTGGTGTCATTTGTTTAATGCTCGTTATTTACACATTATTACCATTGATTATGTCATTGTTAGGTGAAAAAATCTTTTGGCCTAGTAAGAAATCTACAAGCCACAAAGATAACAAGTTCTGGGGTAAGTTGGGTTCATTTTCAATTAAAAATGCATTCCTCACAATCTTAGTGATACTCGCAGTATTTATCCCATTAATTTACTTTACACCTAATAAAATCACTTACGATAACACAAATGAAATTAGTGACAGCTATCACTCAGTTAAAGCCATCAACATCATTAAAGATAAATTTGAACTTGGTGAAGCCTTCCCAGTCACTATTGCCATTAAAGACGACCACAAATTAACAACGAGCAAGGGATTAGGAGATCTCGAATCACTTTCTAAAAGTATTAATAAAATAGATGGTGTGAAAGGCGTAAACACAGTCACTCGTCCTACAGGTACACCAATCAAACAACTATCAGCAACAAATCAACTCGATACGATTCAGAAGAAATTAAATAAAGCCAATAATGGTTTAGGACAAGTGAATAGTGGCTTAGGAGATATGCAAAGTAAAGTTGAGCCTTATACTAACTCTGAAAAGGTTCAACAACAAATGCAACAAGGCTCTCAAAATCCACAAGCTGCATCACAAAGTATCACGCAACAAGCTGGTCAATTATCTCAAGGCTTACAACAAGCCCAACAAGGTAACCAAAAAGTAATGAACGGTCAAAAAGAGATTCAATCTTACTTAGACGGTATGGCCAACGATAATAGCGTGAACCAATCTGGTATGTATATCTCTGATGACATGATGAAAAACAAAGATATGAAACAAGCCATTCATCAGTACAGTGACGATAATGGAAAAGTGGTGCTGCTCAACGTAGAGCTTGATAAAAATCCTTATTCTAAGTCTGCGTTTAAAACATTAAATGACATTAAGGATACAGTTTCAAATCAAACAAATGATACAAGCTTTGATCACAGTAAAATTGAATATGGTGGGATTACGTCACAAAACTCTGATTTAGACCACACAATTAATTCAGATATGCAAAAAGTGATTATACTCATGTCATTAATCACATTTATCGTACTCGTTATATTTAAACGTTCAATTATTATGCCACTATATATGATGTTCTCAATACTCCTCACATACTATGTCTCAATGAGTATTGCTAATCTCATATTCGATCATGCATTCGGTGGTAATGGTGTATTACTTGTCGTACCATTCTTTAGTTTAGTTATTCTCTTCTCACTGGGTATCGATTATGCTATTTTCTTACTCAATCGATTTAACGAAGAGGTTCAAAACGATGATATTCATACTGCACTGATTACTGCTATGAAGAAAATGGGTACAGTTATTATTACAGCATGTATCATTATTATCGGAACAGTGGCAGCACTTTATACATCTGGTGCACTCACATTAATGCAAATCGCTACCGTATTAATTATTGGATTGCTCATCTATAACTTACTCATCTTACCTTTATTCATTCCGTCTATGGTGGCTACATTTGGTAAAGGAAATTGGTGGCCATTTAAGATGCATCATAAAGAAAAATAAATAATCGCTAGATATAGAAATAGCACCCTACACTTCAAATGAATGTGAGGGTGCTATTTTATGATATATGTGTTTTTTACTGAAAAAATATAATGAAGTCATTATTTTGCAATTGGATTTCTTTTAATATTCATATATTGAGAAATGCTGTATAAAATAATTCCTATCCAGATAAATATAAATGTAATAAGTTGATTGATATCGAATTTTTCTTTAAATACAAAGATACCAAGTATAAACATAATCGTTGGCCCTACATATTGAATAAATCCTGTCAGTGATAAAGGTATACGTTTCGCTCCTGCAGAGAACAGTATTAATGGAATCGCTGTGACTGCCCCTGAAAAGATAAGCCAAAACGATGACATGTTGAAACCAAATGTCATGTGATGTTGTTGCCATAAATAAATGACATATATAATACCCGCTGGTGCAGTTACAATGCATTCGATAGCTATACTACTAATCGCATCAATATGAACAACCTTCTTAAGGAGACCATAAACACCAAACGATAGTGCAAGCATGATAGATACGAATGGAAATTCTCCTATTTTGATTGTCATATAGAGTACCCCGATTAATGCAAAGATGATTGCTAGCCATTCAAATTTGTTGAATCTCTCTTTTAAGAAAATAAGTGCAAGCACAATACTGACTAGAGGATTAATATAATAACCTAGACTTGATTGAAGTACATGACCATTCGTTACGGCCCAAATAAAGGTTCCCCAATTAATCGTAATCACATATCCAGCCACAATAATTGCGATGAGTTGTATAGGATGTGAAAATAACTGATTCACATCTCTGATGAACGCTTGTCGTTGATTGCGTCCTACGATGAGTACAAGAATCATAAAAATCATTGAGAAAATGATTCTAAAAGCAAGTATTTCGAAAGCGCCAATATGATTGATGAGCTCCCAGTACATAGGAAGAATTCCCCATAATACATACGCGCCTAATGCAAAAAATATTCCCTTTTTATACTCAGATGCCATGATAAGCCCCCTCACTCTATGTAAAATAAAAAATGAGCATTATTTCAGCTCATTTGATAGTATGCTTATTTAGTTTACTAATTCTACTCAATGAATGATACAAATCTGTTTGTGAGTACAGACTGAGTGATTAAATTTTTACTCGCCATGAATGAATACGATCATTTAAACGATGAAGTTTTATCCTCCAAAGAATAAATCTATAAAGTCACTTGTACGGTTTGCGCTTTCTTTATAAAACTCAGTATAACCACAATTTGTACATGTAATTGTTTTAAAATTATTATGTTGAATGTCGAACATTTTCGATAAACCTGATCCAGTCGCCGATAGTGTTCCTTCCTCAATTTCAGTGTGACCACACTTTACGCAACCTTTTTCTTCAGACATATATTTTCCTCCTTACAATTACCTTCTTTTCATTGATTACACACTCAACTATTACACATTGGATACTGAATGAAACACAATTAGGTATAACAGTGTTGTCACTTTTTCTTACAAATTATAGGTATTTCTATGATTAAAGCGTAAAATAATTGCATCACATATGGAAAGTAGGTTATTCAGTGAGTAAGATAAATCACCGTAAATTAAGTTGGCTCCCCTATATCACTATCGTTATCTTTTTACATATCATCGGGTTTAGTTTCTTATGGATTGCTGGAAAAGATCATCATATTCTCTTTGGAATGGGCATTCTTGCCTATACACTCGGTTTGCGACATGCGTTTGATGCGGATCATATCGCTGCTATTGATAACACCGTTCGTAAATTATTACAACAGCGCCGTGACCCTGTCGGCGTAGGTTTTTATTTTTCGATTGGACATTCGACTGTTGTCTTTTTAATGGCAGTATTGCTTGGAATCTCTGTTAAATGGGCTAAAAGCGAACTACCTCATTTTCAAGACATTGGTGGAACCATTGGTACACTGGTTTCAGGTTTCTTCCTCGTGTTAATTGGTATATTGAATTTAATTATATTAGTTTCTCTCATAAAATTATTTGCCAAATTGCGTCATCAACGTGTTAATGAAGAGGAAGTTGATGCGTTATTAGAAGCACGCGGTTTTGTATCACGTTTTGTAGGTCCATACTTCAAGGTGATTAGTCGTAGTTGGCATGTATTACCTTTAGGATTTTTATTTGGTTTAGGCTTTGATACCGCAAGCGAAATTGCTTTACTCGCATTATCATCAGGTGCTTTTCAACAAGCTATTTCATTTATCGGCATTTTGTCTTTACCTATTTTATTCGCTTCAGGTATGAGTTTATTAGATACATTAGATGGTATTGTGATGAAATCAGCTTACAACTGGGCATTCTTCAATCCTATTCGTAAGATTTATTACAATATCACAATCACAGCTATTTCCGTGATTGCAGCCTTAGTGATTGGTGTCATTGAATTACTTCAAATTATAGCTGATAAGTTTGACTTTAAAGGGCATTTTTGGGATTTTATTCAATCCATTCAATTTGATTATTTAGGTTACATTCTAGTCGCATTATTTTTGGTAACATGGCTGATTTCTACGCTAATTTGGAAATTTGGAAATGTAGAACAACATTGGTCATAAACAAAGCCGTCCAGACGTCTTTTAGTTCATAAGATGTCTGGGCGGTTTTTCATTTTCCTGAAAACAACTAAAACTACCGTCATTAATCTTATCAATTGACTTTAATATTTGAATAGTAAATACTTAACCAACATTAAACAAAGGAGAATATGTAATGAATAAAAAGATCGTGCTCATTACCGGAGCATCAACTGGGTTAGGTTATGAAACTGCCATCTTACTGGCAAAGCAAGGGTATAAAGTTTATGCGACAATGCGTAACTTAAATAAACAAGATACACTATTACAAATAGCACAAGAAAATAATTTAGATATAATCATTCAACAACTTGATGTAACTGATATAGAGAGTATTCAAACTACTGTTAAAAGAATCTTAAAGAATGAAGAAAAAATAGATATATTAATTAATAATGCAGGAGCTGGATTTGTTAAGACAACAGAATACGCGAGTGATGACGAAATCATGTGGCAATTGAATTTAAATTTGATGGGTGTGATTCGTATGACGAAAGCAGTCTTACCTTCAATGAGAGCACGTAGAGAAGGTCATATTATTAATATTTCATCTGTAGGTGGTTTGGTAGGTCAACCTTTCAATGAAATATATTGCGCAACTAAATTCGGTGTCGAAGGTTATACTGAAGCACTCTCAAGCTATGTACAACCTAAGTTCAACGTTAAATTTTCAGTGATTGAACCAGGAGGCATTCAATCTGAATTCACAAATAACGTTATGGCTCAACTCGATTCAACGGGAGGCATTCAAAGCGATGAATATAAACCTATTCTTAATACTTATTTAAACGGTCTTAAGAAAAATTATGGCCCCGGTTCGTCTCAAACATCAAATGAAGTCGCACAAGTCATCCTTAATACAATAGAAAATGAAGAACCACCTATTCGAACACGTACCTCTCCATGGTCTGAAACATTTACAGAGTTAAAAACCAAAGCTGATCCCACAGGTAAGATCCAACAACAACGTGTTGCTAAATTATTAGGAGAATAAACACATTCCCACTGACTTATCGAAAATATAAATCGATTAAGTAGTGGGGATATTTCGTTCAAAATGAAAAAGCATTGATAAAGATGAAAATTTACCAATGCTTAGATTAAATTCTTATCTTTTAGACTGCCTACCCTCTTATTTATTGAGATAGTGCAATTTTAATATGTGCAAGATGATGACGTTCATGCCAAGATAATTTAGCTAATAAGAATCCAACTGTGAGCTCACCTGTTCCTACTAAATTAACTTGTCTATCAAGTTGTTCTTCTGTGACATTTTCTCCAATTGCTACTACACGTTTGTTTAACCCCTCAAGCAATTGAATAGATACTTCAATTGGTAATTTCGAATCTGCCAAATCTACCCATTGATTTTGATCAAACTCAGGTGCTGACGGATTTTCTTCAGTTAACGCTAATTTCAAACGGCTGAATAACTGTAACTGAGAATCTGCAATATGATGGACAAGTTGTCTCACCGTCCAACTACCCTCACGATATCTTTTCTTCAACTCTTCCTCTGAAATTCCATTAACGACGTTTTTGAGTTGGTCAATATATCTTTCTACCTCACTCATCCATCGTTTCACGTCGACTAAACTCACTTGGTTAGGTAATTCCAATTCTCCTATAGGAAATCTTACATCCATTTTATCCACCCCCACATTTTATTTAGAAACGTAATCTACATATCTCCAATTGATAAATATTTCGTTTCAAGGTATGGTTCTATACCTTCGATGCCACCTTCTCGACCGTAACCACTTTGTTTCATGCCACCAAATGGTGCGTGTGCAGCTGATGGTCCTCCATCATTCCAACCAATAACGCCATAATCTAAAGATTCGTATAAGTGGAATCCTGTATGATAATCGTTAGTGAAGAAATAGGCTGCGAGTCCAAATTCAGTGTCATTCGCCATTTGAATCGCATCTTCTAAATCTGAATATGTCATTACTGGTGCAATAGGGCCAAATGTTTCTTCATGCATTGCTTTCATTTCTTGGTTAGCATTTGAAATAACTACAGGTTTTAAGAAATTACCACCTAATTCTTGAATGTCTGATAATGAACGCGATAATTGGCCACCCTTATCTTCTGCGTCTTTAATCTGGTCAATTACTTTATTAACACCTTCTTGATTAATAAGTGGACCCACAACGACATCCTCATCCATGCCGTTACCTACTTTCAATGCATGAACTTTTTCTGTTAACTTTTCAATATACTCTTGTTCAATTGATTCGTGAACATAAATTCTATTTGCGCAAATACAAGTTTGGCCTGCGTTACGGAATTTAGTAGCAATCGTTTGATCAACCGCTAAATCCACATTCGCATCTTCATGTACGATTAGAGGTGCTAAACCACCTAATTCCATCGTCACATTTTTAACAGCTTGAGATGCCTGCTCAATTAATTTTTTACCAACTTGAGTTGAACCAGTAAATGTAACTTTTTGAATGATTGGACTCTCATTAAAGATTTCTCCAGCATTTTTACCGGATAAAATCACATATTGAATCGCATCTTCTGGAATACCCGCTTCATGTGCTAATTCAACTAATCGAATTGTCGTTAGAGGTGTTTGCGTTGCTGGTTTACAAACAATCGTGCAACCTGCGGCTAAAGCAGGCGCCATTTTACGTGTAATCATTGCTGCTGGGAAATTCCAAGGTGTAATTGCACCTACAACACCTACTGGAAATTGCTGTACAATAATCTTTTTAGATGATGAATTGGCAGGAATTGTACGACCATAGATACGTTTTGCTTCTTCTGCATACCATTTTATATAAGAATTAGCATAATCGACCTCGCCTTGTGCTTCTTTATAAGGTTTGCCACCTTCTTGTGTAATCAGTTTTGCTAATTCATTTTTATGTTCATCAACTAAACGTGCCCATTCAAATAACTTTGCTGAACGTTCATGTGCATCCACTTGTTTCCATGATTGAAATGCTTCATGTGCGCGTTCAATTTGACGATGTGCGGTTTGTTCGTCAGTATATTCTAAAATCTTAATCACTTCATTTGTTGCTGGATTCAAAACATCTAATTTTGTCATTTAAATCCACCCCTTTGGTAATATTTTACACTTCCGATTGTATACTACTCTATCTTTATTCGCTAACTTTTAAGATGGATTGGCATCCTTCACCTTTCGTACAAGCATTTCGATGTCTTCAATATTCACTTTACCAATTAACTTTCTATAATCACTCATTAACGTTTGTATGATATTGTTACCCTTTTCCGTTAAATAAATATATGTCGCACGTTGATCTTCTTTACTCATATCCTTACAAATGAATGCTTTCTTTGGAGATCTCAGTCGGTCTATAAGACGAGACATAGCACTCTGACTCAATTTCACTTCTTTAATTAAGTCATTAATTTTATATTTCTTATCTTTCGCCTTATATAACTCATAAAGCACATAGAATTCTCTTAAACTTATGCCATAGTTCTGTTTAAAATTACGTTCAATCATATCTTCTATATATCTGAAATATTCTGTAACCTCAATCCATTCATCTATACCATTCTGTTGTGTCATTCTTGCACCTCCTCAGCTGACTTATTCTCACTTATTATTATACATTGATGCTCGTTTTGTAGAAATATACAGCATTTATTTCTGTTTTTGAAAATGAATTATGAGATTATGTTTATTTAATATCATAAAATGACTCATGCGATGAATTGAAGTTAATGATAAAATATATAGCGGTTTGTTAGCATTTTACATATAAAAATTAAGCGAAATAAAAAGGGAGTATATTCATGAATAAAACAGTGCATATTATCGGTGCAGGTTTAAGTGGTCTTGTAGCGGCTACGGAACTGCTTAAGAAAGGGTTCCACGTTACTTTAATTGATCAAGAACCTAGACAAGCGATTGGAGGACAGGCTTACTGGTCGTTTGGAGGCCTATTCTTAGTTAATTCGAAGGTACAACGTCGATATGGTGTTAAAGATTCTTATGATTTAGCACTTAATGACTGGATGGGATCTGCACAATTTGACCGCCTCGATGGAGAGGATTATTGGGCAGAACAATGGGCAAAGGCCTACGTCAAATTTGCCACTTATGAAAAGGAAGATTACTTACATCGTATGGGTATCAAACTAACACCAATTCTTGGATGGGCTGAACGTGGTGGATCATCTGCATCAGGTCACGGTAATTCAGTACCTCGTTTCCATATTACATGGGGAACTGGTCCTGGACTTGTCGAACCATTTACGAATTATGTTTTACAACAAGAGCAAGCTGGTCGTGTGACTTATTTACCAAGACATCAAGTTACAGCAATCGACATTGAAGATAATCAAGTGCGACATATCTCAGGAAACATTCTAGAAGAAAGCGATGTAGAACGTGGCGCGCCCTCTTCTCGCAAAGTCATTGATACATTCTCATATGATGTAGAGAATCTTGTTATCACATCAGGTGGTATCGGAGCTAATATAGAACTGATTAAGAAGTATTGGCCGAAACGTCTTGGCAACGCGCCTCAACATATGATTCAAGGTGTGCCGGATTCAACTGATGGACGTTTAATCGGTATTTCTGAAAATGCCGGTGTCAATATTGTAAATAAAGACCGCATGTGGCATTATACGGAAGGCGTTAAGAACTATAGCCCTATATGGAAGGAACATGGTATACGTATTATTCCAGGCCCTTCTTCAATGTGGTTTGATGCTGAAGGTCATCGTATGAAGGCGCCTGATTATCCTGGATTCGATACCTTACACACATTAGAAACAATTATGAAAACAGGATATGATTATTCTTGGTTTATCTTAACAGAAGACATCATTAAGAAAGAGTTTGTATTATCAGGTTCTGAACAAAACCCAGATTTAACGAATAAAGACATTCAATTATTAATTAAAGAACGTTTAAGTAAACAAGCTACCTCTCCAGTCAACGCATTTGTAGAAAAGGGTGAAGACTTTGTCGTCGCTGATGATTTAGGCACTTTAGTTAAGAAAATGAATGCACTTGTTAACGATCATTTATTAAATTACGATGAGATTAAAGCAGAAATTAAATCTCGTGACTTACAAATTACAAATGCATTTAGCAAAGATCCTCAGATTGCATTTATTCATAATGCAAGACAATTTTTAGGAGATAAGATTGTAAGAACGGCAAAACCTCAACCATTCTTAAGTAATAAGAGTGGTAAATTGATTGCTGTGAAACTCAATATCATCAGTCGTAAAACACTTGGTGGTATTCAAACTGATTTAGATGGTCGTGCCATGAATCAACAGAGTGAACCTATTCAAGGTTTATATGCTGCTGGAGAAGCTTCAGGCTTTGGTGGTGGCGGTCTTCATGGATATCGCGCACTTGAAGGTACGTTTTTAGGTGGCTGTATCTTTAGTGGTATTCGAGTTGCAGAAGGTATAGATAAATATAATCAATAAGTCATTTCTTATAGAGTGGTTACTCATATTTTTGATATGGGTAGCCATTTTTTGGAAGGTTGAAAAGGGTTCTCTATTTTTATACACTACTTTATATTTATTTTATGATATTATTTTTATAATAATTGAAGAATGGAGTGTAAATGATGCCAAGAGATTCTTTAAAGCCATTTCGTAATCGCCTCGTGACTGTTTCTGGTCAAGTCGTACTTATGCATCATGGAGGTCGCTACGGCAGATACCCTTTTCACAATAATACAAGAATGTTACTTAGAGATTTAATGATTGAAGGACAACCCATTGACCATATTTGGCTCAAAGTCCCTCAAAGATACTACAATAAAAGAAGGCGTATCATAAATCAGCGTGTAAAGTTTAAAGCTAAAATTGTGCCTTATGTTAAAAAAGGTATGCATGGCTTTATTCAAGAATATGGATTACAAAAACGAAGCGGTTTCACTATTATTAAAGGAAATCATGAAGAGATACTTGACCATGAAGAAAAATATTTCGATGAAGAACTTACCGTAGAATTCTTCTTAAAAGAACCATAGAAAGCGTATTGTTACCCTCACTTATTGATGAGTGAGCTCACAATACGCTTATTTTTATAACTATTTAACTTTTATCGTAATGTTTTAAGAATGTTCACTACGAATGTGTAGTCCTCGATATCTATTGATTGTACCAATTAATTCTTGTTTGCGTGGTAAAGCTAAATTACCTGGATGACCTTGATGATGTGAAATCACTTCTAGTCCTTCTTGTTCAATACGTTGATATAAGCGATCTGTTGCTTGAGCAAGCGTAACATCATTGTTGAGTATTTCATTTTTAAGATAATCTAACATCATCGCTAAACTGTTCGTCTGGCTATCATCCACAAGTTGCTCTAAACCAGAAATTTGAATAGGTACCTTACCATATGTCACTGTATGAAGTCCTTTAGCTTTGAACCGGTCATCTTTCCCTTTCTTATTGAAGCTAGATTTAAGAGGGACTCTAGACGGAATGCTACCAAAGTCTGCATGTGATTGATCGATTCTCTCATAACCTGCAGATTGTGCAATGTCCTTCGCTTCAGTTGTGACATCTTTTAAATGATATTCATCCATCATTAACACTTGGTCTGCCACATCAAAGTAGTCTCCAGAACCCCCAACAATAAGGATTGTAGATACGTCATGATGCTCATATAATGGTTTCACTCTATTTGAAAATGGTGTAATCGGTTCTTTCTCAGGCGCAATCAATCTTTGCATGCGGCCATCACGAATCATAAAGTTTGTCGCAGACGTATCTTCATCAATCAGTAAGAGCGATGTTTGTGCTTCTAAAGCTTCCATTACATTCGCTGCTTGAGACGTACTACCACTCGCATTTTCCGTTGAAAATTCAGTCGTGTCTTTCTTACCAGGCAGATGATCGATAAACGGTTGAATATTAACCTTCTCAATACTTCTACCGTCTTCGGCTCGAATCTTCATTGCGTCATGTTGCGTAATCACATACTCTCTTCCATCTCCAGCAATATGATTATAAACGCCGCGCTCTAATGCCTCAAGCAATGTTGATTTACCATGGTAACCGCCACCTACAATTAAAGTAATACCTTTGGGAATTCCCATACCTTTGATGGATTTTCCACTTGGTAAGTCTAATTGGATTTCAAACTTTTCAGGGCTTTGGAACTTAATGGCATGTGTCATAGGACGGTCAGATACACCACTTTGTCGAGGTAAAATGGCATCATTCGCAACAAATGACACTAGGCCTCTTTGAAATAATTCATTTCGTATAAACATTTGGTCTATCATCAATTTAACTTGATTGTGAAGTTTTGTTTGATCAAGATGCTCATAACGTAGTGCTTGGTTCACAATTTCAGGTAGTATATCGATAAGTGTGTGTGCTGCAGCTTTACCAAGAATTTTCCGACCAGCTGCAGGTAGTCCCACTTCAATTCGAACTTCTATATCTTTATCATTGATGACTACAGATGTACGTTCTAACATCTCTTGTCCACAACGATCGATAAATAGTTTCCCTGACTTTTTAGACTTTTGCGTTGTTGATTGAATATGTTGATGCATTGATCTTGTTAAGAAGTCACTGACTGCAAGACGCTTATATTTATCATTCAATAAATCATCTGGTATCCCCGTCGTATTTCTATCCATAATGACTCTCATTTTAGAAGGCGGCGCAAACGGATCGACTTGTACATGGTCGATTGCGAGTCTAAATTGGTCAAATTCGTACATTCCTTTCGTACGTTTATATGCACCGTACTTTTGACCGTCTAATGATTTTAATGTGTGTTCAAGTGCTTGAGCACTTTTCATGTCATACACCTCCGTTCTTAATTTTCGTAACTTACATTTTTTACCCTGAAAATGAAACCCATTAAACGTATGCGATTCGCTTAAAAATAATTATGCGCGTACACTTAAAAATAAAAAACACTCCAAGTTCTCAACATTATATTGAAAACCGGAGTGTGAAATTTATATATTATTCAGTTTTAGCACCTGTACGTTCACGTAAGTCATATTCAATTTCTTCAAGACTACGTCCACGTGTTTCAGGTAAGAATTTAATAACAAATAACATGGCAAGTACACCAATCACAGCAAAGATTAAGAATACCCATTCTGTACTTAATGCATCACTTAAAATTGGGAATAATAATGACACAATCAATGTACCAATATTAAGTACTAACGCAGAGATACCTGTTGCCGCACCACGTGCACGCATTGGGAATAGTTCTGGTAACATAACCCATAATACAGGTCCCCATGAAATACCAAAGAAGACAATAAATAATGATAAGCATAAGATAATAATCCATGCTGAAGATGCAATACCGATTGTCCAAATTAATACAGCCATAATGATTAAAGAAGCAATCATCCCAATATTACCCATAACTAATAACTTCTTACGATCGACTCTATCCACTACAAATAGTGCAACTATGGTAACAAGTACATTGACCACACCAATACCTACTGAACCTAAGATAGAGGCTGCTTCGCCTAAACCTGCTTTAGCGAAAATAGTTGATGAATAGAATATCACTGCATTGATACCAATAAATTGTTGGAATATCGCAAAGATACAACCAACGATTAATGTTCGACCTAACCATGGTGACTTAATGACTGTCCATGTAGATTCAGCAATTGCTGAGATTTCTCTCATTTCTTTAATTTCTTTTTCGATTTCACTATCGTCGTATGTAATTTTCATTACTTTACGCGCCGCTTCTTCGCTTCTATTTTCAAGGAGCCATCTTGGACTTTCAGGCATGAAGTATATACCAATCAATAGAATAACTGATGGTACTACTGCAAGACCTAACATCCAACGCCAACCTTCGATACTCGCAAAACCATAGTTAACAAGGTATGCCGCTAAGATACCAATTGTGATCATTAATTGGTTTAATGAACCAAGAGAACCACGGTATTCCGTAGGTGCCATTTCAGATAGATATACAGGCACTGTAGACATTGAACCACCGACAGCTAGGCCAATAATTAATCGACCAATAATCAATAATGCCAGGTTAGTCGAGAAGGCAAGTGTTAATGCGCCAATAATGAATACGACAGCGATTAACATGACAAGACGGCGACGTCCAAGTTTATCAGCTAACGGTCCACTGCTTCCCGCCCCAATAATTGCACCAATTAACATAGAAGATACAACAATACCTTCTGTTGTACTGTTAAGTGGTATGTCTTTATGTATAAATAATAATGCACCGGAGATTACACCATTGTCATAACCGTAGAGTAAGCCTCCTAATGCTCCCAATATAAAAATCAAATATTTATTTACCTTCATGTAAATCATTCCCTTTTTTAAAAACTAAAACAATTATACGCCTAAAATGAAAGCGTTTCAATTTCTATTTTATTAAAATCGAATTACATGTTACTTTTTGCACTTATTTTTTGGTTAATCATTTTCCATTTGTATGTAAGTAACAAAATAACACGCCGAGTATTGAAATATGATTCAATTCTCGACGTGTCTACATTTTATTTATCTGTTACTTTCTCGTTTTGAACTATTTCTTTCATCATGCTATCCCAGAAGTCTCTTAAATCGTCTACTGAAATACGCACTTCTGAACTATCTGAACCTACAAAATCACCGTGGTCCCAACCGTGTTTAACCGGCATAACTTGCCATACACCCTTTTTAATCTCTTTTGTTGCAGGTACAAAGGCTTGGTTAAATGGATGTTGTGCTGAAATGACAGACACCAATCCATCGTTGACTCTCCATTCTTTTTCTGGCGCTTTACCAATCACATTTGCTGTTACAAGATAAGAGAATTTGATATTAATATCTGCCTTTTGTCTACCATCTAATGTCGGACGCGTTGATTCTCCTGTGTATGTTTTATACACAATATTTGGATTAAGTGATGTATGTTGATTTAACTTACTCGTACCTTCGCGACTTAAATCGTAAAATGCATTATCTTTCGTTTTCCAAATCTTACTTGTGTTGTTAACGCGTTTCACATATTGCGCGTGCGTTTCACCGTCTCTTTGAGCAAGGCCCCATTGTTTTAAACCTAAATCAACTCTTGAAAGCTTATGCCCTTGAAATCTTGCATAGTCATAAGCAAGTTGACGGATAAATGGTTCATTCCCTACATCAGCAGCATGCGTACCATTATGTGGCGCAGCTAGAGTGGTAATTGAAGAAATCATATTATCCTGTCCGCCTTTAAATAAAGGTGATATGCTTCCGCCGTGTTGCTTTTGATAATCAACCTCTTCTGGATTGCCATTACGTAGCATTTCTTCTAATAAACGTACAGTTTGACCACCCATACTATGACCAATTAAATGAATTTTTTGACCCGGTTGCCATTCACGGAATGCACCGGCGTATGTTTTACCATATCTATCATGGCCATATTTAGCTGCATGGGCAGCGCCATAATCAACTTTCCCGCCTTTAATATAGTAATATAATTCGACTGCTCGATCATAATTACTACCAAATGCACTTACACTTGCTTCACTGACGTTATAACCTTTAGCTCTTAATTCTTGTGTCAGTTTAATTCGGTCGCCACCCCAATAATTTCCAGCAAGGGCAGGTCCGTTATCTGCAGTATAACCGTTGAAACCATGCACTAAAATGATAGGATCATGATTTTTATATTGAATTTGAGGGAATGCTTTATTTGCTTGTTTTTCAACCTGCTTATCAGTTTGTTGAGCGGATTTATTTTTAGGTGTAGCAACAGCATTTCGTGTTAAAGTATTTAAGCCTTTTTTAGATTGATCATCTTTTTTACCAGGGGCATGTGTATTTGTCATACCGTCGCTATCTAAGTCTTTTACTTTAAGGTCTTTTTGATTTGTTTGCTTTTGAGTTGTCTGCTTTTGTGGTGCTTTCGTTTGTGGATGCTTGTTTAATGCTTCCACTGGGGCTTCTTTTTTCGCATTTTGAGTATCTTTTGCAGTCACTTGTTGTTTTGGTGACTGTGTGTGATTCGAGTCATTATTTTGAGTCGTGGCAGGATGTGATTTCTTTTGAGGTTGTGCTTGAGTCACACTATCATTGTCTTGTTTTTCTAAAGGTTTTGTTGCATCATTGTTCCCTTTTTCAGATGACTTTGTCACATTTGTGTTCGAAGTTGATGGTTTCTGAGTATCTTCACTTTGCGGTTCTGCTTTACGTTCAGAAACTTTTTCTGCGCTTGCTTGTTCAGTTTGCTGTGATTGTTCATTTGGATGTTGTTGATTCTCTTGAGCTTGTGACGACACATGGTCATTTTTAGTTTGCGGGCTTTGTGATTGTTGGATTTGCGGTTGCTGAGTTTCTGATTTATTTGTTTTGAGATTGTCTTGATTCTGTTTGTCTTGAGTTGCATTTTCTTTAGTTTCAGTTACTTTGTCATTATTTTCTGTGTTTGATTGCGCTTGTTGTTGAGCATCTTCATTATGTATAGATGATGGCGCATTATTTTTAGTTTCTAGTGAACTTTTATTATCATTTTCAACATTCGATTGCTTCTCACTATTTTTATCATTTTCAGCCCCAATAGATTGTGCTATGTGGTTTTCAGAATTCCCTTGAGCGTCTTGTTCTGCGGCATGTGCAGTTTGGCCCCCAATAAATAACATTGATGCGACGATGATTGAAGACGCACCAATACTTAATTTACGAATACTGTACGAGTTCTTTCTGTTTTTCATGTTTTTAGCACCTCTACATCATTTTTTAATTTTGAATTCGGTCTTAAATGAAAATATTTACAATAGCACGTGGGATTAACTCAAAGATTTTACTCAACCATGCTTTTATCATCTTCATGCTCCTCTCTGTTGAAAATAAAATACAAACACCTATCGAAATAACTTTCAATTATATAGACTGATAGAAAACACTTGTCAATCGAGGAGTCGAAATGCATAACGACGGGATTTTACTTATAGTAAATGAGCTAGGCATGCATAAGACGACGATGAGTGAAAGGGTTTGACTACAGTCTAAAGGCAACTACATTTTAAAAGATCAATATTAAGCCCATATGAATTTACCTTTACATCTTTCTAAAGACGTAAAAAGGGAACTGAGACTTCATTAAAATATCTCAGTTCCCTGTTAAATCAGTATAGATTTTGTATGGGTATTTCAACTAATTCGTGTTGCTTGGTTCTTACCGTACATAATTGAATCATCATGTTATATTCAACGAATGGTTGAAATGATACTTCTTTATTTTTATAGAATAAAGGTTGCGTCACATCATAAACATCTATGCCACGTACTAATCCTTCACCTATCATTTTCGTGTAGCTCTCTTTTTTCGTCCAAATTTCATAGAAGTCTTTTAATATTTGCACTTGTTTAAATTCATTTTCCGAAAATTGATGCGTCAAACTCATGTAATCAATCTCTTTCATCAATTCAATATCAAGTCCCACTGGTTGATCATCGATTGCACAAGCAATATATGGAAAACTGTATGAAAGATTCACATATAAGCCGATAGAATGTGCACTTTGAATGTCCACTTTCCCATTTTTCGCAATCTGATACTCCCATTGATTGGGACTCAACTCGCCCCATTGCTCAATACAATATTGAATAAGGAAGTCACCTAACGTATGCATGACACGGTCTTTTTGAAAACGGTACTGTATACGTCTAGGTTTCTTCGCTTGCCGCCTTGATGTTAATAATCTTTGCGCAATCATGTCGATGTCAGCGTTTATTTTTGTTAGAAATACTGTCATTCGTTATTCTCTGTTTTCTTGAATTTGTCAAAGAGTAAATCTCTCCAAGCGCGTAACCATTCAGAAGTTACTACAGGCCATCCATCACCTAATTGCGCGATCACATGTTGCGTCATATCAGAATTAATCTCTGCCGGCACTTGTGATGCATTACCACTACTTAGGCCAATCACCTCATGCATACCTTCATTAATTAACATTTGTTCAAACGCTTCATCACTAATGATATTCAGCTGTGTATGATTGGCACCCTCTAATACACTTTGCATCGTTTTTGTATGAGGTGAATAAATATGATAAATAATTGGCTGTGCTTGTGATGCAGCAAGTTTCACGATATGACGTGCAGTTACATCAATAAATGAGAAATCTAGACATGTCTTACCGAAATATTCTCCTATAGATGATGTTTTTAATAACTCATGCATCATGATTGAGAATCGATTTGTTGTAAGATTTTTCATATTTAATGGGCCAGAATATGCACTTGTTAAATTACCTAATCTCATAATTTGTGCGTCTAATCCATCATTGACCGCTTCTAGCACTTTGATTTCACTATAGAATTTACTTTTGGTGTAAGGTGACGTAAATAATTGTTGTTTATAAACATCTTTTTCTGAAAAAGTTCTATCCTCAACGTGGGCTTCAAAGACTGCTCCGACGCTAATCGTAGAAATATATATAAACTTCGCATGATGCTGTTGAGCGATGTTTAATAAATCCTCAGTACCTTGAACATTTACATCAATAAACGCCTCATCATCACCAAAATGATCTGTACGTGCGCCTGCATGCATAACGGTATCAATTGTTTCATTAATGCCTAAAGAACCTAAGTTTGTTAAATCGCCCAATACGATGTCTACATTTTTCATTAAGTCAGTTACATGTGAGTTATCAAAATAACAAGTCAAATTCTCTTGTAATTTGTATCGTGCCTCAGCTATGTCATGACCTCTCACAATACATGTCACTTTATCCGCATAACCTTGTAACTCATTAATAAGATATGCACCTAGGAACCCTGTCGCACCAGTGAGTAATACGTTACCCAATGCGTTTTGAGTAGGCGCAGTGATATCTTTTCGATATCGGCGTTCAACTAAAGCTTGTAACTGAGGTAAGTGATCCGGCACATTGACCGCTACCAACTCATTATCCGTCTCAAATTGTTCTGCTAAATGGCGAACCGTTTTATATTGGTATACATCTTGCATTGTAATGTGAATATCTTGTGATTTAAGTTTCGACACTGCAACCATGGCATCAAGGGACGTTCCGCCAATTTCGAAAAAGTCATCATCAATACCAATCATAGGGACTTCTAAAACTTCAGCAAATATTGATACAAAGGTTTGTTCCATGTTATTGCGTGGTTGGACAAAGGTATTTCTTTGAATACGAGGTCGAGGTAACTTCGATTCATCAACTTTGTCATTACGTGTTAAAGGAATCTCATCAATTGCTGTTAATGTTTTAGGAATCATATATTTCGGTAAATAATGATTTAACTGTCTCGCCACCTCTGGTTCCTTTTGATCACTTCCTACAAAGTAGGCATGGAGTATTTCGTGGTCATTTTGTTTATCAACAATTACCACACTATCAGAGATATCTTCAACAGAATTAATAACATTCTCAATTTCTCCGAGTTCTATTCGATATCCATTTACTTTGACCTGTTTATCAATGCGTCCCATAAATTCTATTTGACCCTCATGCGTATATCTTGCTAGGTCACCACTTCGATATAATTTACCTTCTCCAAATGGATTGTCTATAAATGATTCTGCTGTCAGTTCAGGTCTATTTAAGTATCCAGCTGTTAGACTTTTACCTGCAATACACAGCTCACCTGATATACCCACGCCACATAATTTAGTTCCAGAAAGAATATACACTTGTATGTTAGCTAAAGGTTGGCCAATAGGTATCATTGATGGAATAGGTTCTCCTTTAGAGTAAGACCAATTCGTAGCAATAACTGTTGATTCAGATGGTCCATATGCATTGAAGTACGTATCACAATGTTGAGAAATGTGTCGGACAAATGCTGGTGTACTTGTTGCGCCTCCTGTAAATAGTTTAGAAATATAAAAGTCTTTCATCACATTACAAACTTGTAGCGGTATAGATGCAGCAGTGATTTGCTCTTTTGCAATGAGTTGTTCTAATTGTTCCGTGTCTGTCCGTTCATTGTCATTCGCAATCACAAGTTTATAACCATTTAACAGCGTACAATAAATTTCCATAGCTGACGCATCAAAGACATAGTTGTGATATTGCATGAATGTCTCTTCTTCTGATAATGCTAGTCTATCGGTCCATGCATTCACTAAATTTAAGATGTTGCGTTGTCTCACTGATACACCTTTAGGCATACCTGTAGTTCCAGACGTATAAATACTATACATTTCATCTTCTAGACTGCCCGCATATTCTGAAAATGATTTTTCAATAGGAGTCTCTGTATCAATGGATTCAATTGGAATCGTTAATACATTTGAATCATAAGTGACACCATACGTCAGTATTGCTGACACTTCCGCATCTTCAAGGATATGTTCAATACGTTTTTCAGGATTTGTCACGTCAATTGGTACATATGAAGCCCCTACTTTCCAAGAAGCCACCATACATGCAATCATTTCAAAACTTCGCTCTGTTAATAATGCAACACGTTCACTAGCTTTGACTCCGCGTTGGATTAGTGCGTTTGCTATATGATTTGCGTATGTGTCCAATTCACGATAAGTCATAGAGTGACCGCTAAGTTTAAGCGCCACGTCATCACCTTTACGATTCACGATGTCGTTAAATTGTTGTTGAAGAGATTTATTTTCCGGGAAATCTAATGAATGACGATTCACATGTGTCTCAACCCATTCCAACATTTGTTGATTCTCTTCAATATCTTGAATCTTCAATTCTTGAGTAGATATGACATGGCTGATAATGTTTTCAAGTTGTTCAGCCATATGACGAATCGTGTCGTCAGCATATAAATCAGTATTATATTCAATATTAACTACATAATCATCTTGATCTTCCTCAATAATGAATGATAGGTCGAACTTCGCTGTTGTTGATTGAGGAGGTATGTGCGTCAATTGACTATGACCAAAGTTTGCATGATTCGTTTCATTGTTTTGCAGTACAAGCATAACGTCAAACAATGGATTACGAGAAGCATCTCGTTCATCTATAAGATCGTTAACAAGACTTTCAAATGGATATTCTTGATGTTCATAAGCGCCAAGGCTAGTCTCTTTAATTTCAGACATCAATTGTTCCCACGTCTTATCATCTGTCGGATGGCCACGATAAACCAGTGTATTCGCAAACATACCGAGCATATTTTCAGTGTCACGATGTGTACGCGCACTAATCACACTACCGATAACAATGTCATCTTGGCGTGAATACTTGTGAAGTAACACCATAATCGCACTTGCAAAGAACATGAAATCTGTCATTTGATGTTGCTCAACGTAAGATTGTAATTGTGTCTTAAGTGCTTCATCAAAATGGAATGTCATCATATTTCCATTTGTCGTTTTAATACTTGGTCTAGGATAATCTGTCGGCATATTTAATACAGGAACATCATCTTCAAACTGTTGTAACCAGTAACGACGTTGTTTACTTAAGTCTCGATTTGCCATCCATTCGCTGTAATCTTTATATTGCAGTGCCAATTCAGGCAATTCTTTTTCTTGATACAATGCATTTAAATCAGCCAATAGAATGGTATTACTCATGCCGTCGTTAATACTGTGATGCGTATCGATAAATAAATAGTCTTCGTGAGGTGCATGTATATATCTCACGCGCATTTGACTCGGTTGTTCAAGGTTAAATGGCTCTGTATATGCTCGTATAATTTGTTGTTCATCTGTATATCTTGTTGTTACTTCTTTAAAGTCAGCCTCGACATCGTTTGCAATACGTTGTTTTACTTCATTTTCATCAATCACATATTGCGTTCTTAAAATTTCATGTCGTGCGATGAGTTGATTGAGTGCACGTTTCAATTGCGCCACATTCAACTCTGATGTCAAACGCCACAAGAACGGAATATTATAGACTGTATCTTCTGGATTGACGCTCCACAATAGATACATACTCTTTTGAACAGCACTTAATTCATATTGATATGCGGACTGTGCTTTCGGTATAATCTCAAAGTCCTCATTCTTCATTTCCATAATATGCTGGCTGAGCTGTTCTACAGTCGGTAACTTCATGATATCTCCGACTTTAAGACGCTTTTTAAGTTGAGCTTCAATACGGTTTACTACTAACGTTGCGCGTAATGAATGTCCCCCAAGTTCAAAGAAATTATCTTTGATCCCTACTTGGTCCACATGTAGTATCTCTTCAAAGATACGACAAATCACACGTTCTCCATCATTACGTGGTGCGACATAATTTGATAGATCTACCATCTCAATATCCGGTAAGGCACGTTTATCTAATTTTCCATTTATTGTAATTGGTATTTGATCTATTTTCTTAAAATGAATCGGAATCATATAATCAGGCAATGTTTCGCTCAACACTTCTTTTAAGTGACTTGTCGATTGTGGTTGTGAAGCTTCATAATATGCCACGATCTGTTTATCTTGTTCGTGTTCACGTACAATCACGACAGCTTTATTAATATCTCTGATTGCTTCTATCGCTTTCTCAATTTCTGAAAGCTCAATTCTAAATCCACGAATTTTAACTTGCTTATCGATACGACTGATGTAATCGATATGCCCATCTTCTTGAAGACGTACTAAGTCACCGCTGCGGTAGAGTCTTTCATTTTCAAAAGGTGAAGTAACAAATCTCTCAGACGTGAGCTCAGGTTGATTTAAATAGCCTTTCGCTAAACCAACGCCACCTATACATAATTCACCCGGAATACCTACGCCACATAAATGGTCCCCTTGCATGACATAAACTGTCGTGCCATTAATTGGTTGACCAATTGGAATACGTGCTGGCATTTCTTCAGGTATCGCATACGTTGTAGTAAATGTTGTATTCTCAGTAGGTCCATAACCATTAATGATTTCTGGATGACGCTGACGAGAATTTAATAGATTCACCCATTTGGCATTGAGCACTTCGCCTCCAATCAATAGATAAGTTAACGACTCTAATACTTCAATGCGTTCACTTGCAATTTGATTGAAAAGAGATGACGTCAGCCACATCGTATTGATTTGATTGACAGCAATGGTTTGACCTAATTGAGTTGGGTTTAGCAATGTATCCTTGGAAGTAATGATTAAACGTCCACCATTTAACAATGCACCATAAATTTCAAACGTTGCTGCATCAAAGGCCACAGTTCCTGAGAGTAAAATGACTGTTTCATGGTTTAATTCAACATAATTTGGTTGATGTACTAAACGATCAATACCTTTGTGCGGTATTACGGTACCCTTAGGCTTACCTGTTGTACCCGATGTATAAATAATGTATGCCGTATCTTCAGCAGTGTTGATATGGCTCGGATTTTCCAAATGGTTATCAGCATACCAATCGATCTTCTCAAGTTGAATTTGAGGTATGTCTGAATGCAGTGTTGTTTGGTACGTAACGACAGCTTTAGGCTGTGCATCTTCAATAATATAAGCCGTTCTATCATCAGGATAATCTGGATCAATAGGTAAATAACCTGCACCAGATTTCAGAATACCTAACATTCCTACAATCATATCCAAACTACGCTCTGCTAAGAGTCCAACAATATCATTAGCTTGAATCTCATATTCTTTTCGTAAGTGATATGCTAAATGATTCACGCGATGATTTAATTCAGCATATGTCATAGTATGTTGTTCAAATTTTAACGCTATTTTGTCTGGATGGTGTGCTACCTGATATTCGAAACGCTCAATCACTGTTTGATAATTATTAGCGCTTGATGAATGACGATTGATTTCTTGATAAAGATGTTGATCCTCTTCATTACAAAGTTGTATATCTTTTATTAACATTGATGGATTTCGTGTTAATTGCATATAAATATCTTTTATTAAACGCATCAATGTCTTAATAGTTAAATTGTCGTAAGCATTCGCATTATATACTAAATCAAACCCGTCCTGTGCACATGGATAAATTTCTAAATCAGCTAACAATGACGTATCACTATATAATCGATGTACTTTATGCGTAGTATGATTCAATTCAAAACGCTTGATGATTGTTGAAGCGTGCACTAAAGTTTCAAATTCAATATCACTCGACTTAGGATCTGCCATGAAAGATGTTCCATTTTGCATCATTTCTGAAATGACCGATTCCCATTCATTCATGATTGTTTCAACTGAATGAGACCCTTCGATATTTAAACTTAATGGTGCTACATGAGTGTTGATAAGCATCATATCGTCTGTCTTGTCATAATTGAGTGGAAATTGAATTCCCAATGCCACATGATTAGACTGACTCATAAAGTAATTTGCCAAATATGTACTTATAACGAGTCGATTCATATCAAACGACTCAAGTTGAGCGTGAAGATGTTCAACCTCTTTGTGCTCTGTATTGTTTTTAATTGGCATATATGACTCGTACTCACTATCAGCACTCAATACTTTAAAATGCTCTAATTGAGTATTGTCCTCAACATGTGCAATATCTTCGTTCATGTCTTTAATCATATTATAGAAATCAGAAACCATATGTTCGTGGAATAAACCATAATTATAAGCAATATTAAGTTGTCTGAAGAAGTCGCCCAATTGACTGTCATTAAAAATCATAGAGTGAAAATCTAAAAGTAAGAAAGTGTCATCCAAAAATTGATAAATAGTAAAATTAAATAGAGGTAATTGATTGAAATAGTAGGAATTTAGTTCTTGTCTGAAGTAAGCCTCGATATCGAGATTTTTCGCCTTTTGATTGATATCCTTAATTTGAATAAACGGGAAAAATTCTCGTACATCGATTCTTAGTTGTTCATTATTCATTTGAAATGTAGATCTTAACATTGGTTGATGTTGTACAACGTCTAGTAGCGCGTACATTAATCTGTGACGTTCAATGTCATTATCTAATTGAACCCAATATGTCACCCTTTTAGTAGTTGAAGATGTTTGTAAATATTTATTATAAAAATATTGTTGAAAATGCAGTGTGTCTATTGTCATTCAAGTCCTTCCTTTATACTCATACTTTATAATACTCACTAACATATAACTTACATATTTCTTTAGATACGCTATATATTAGTACATTTAAACACATTAAAACAATTGCTTGAATGATATTTTTACAAAAACTTAATAAATAATTTTTGCGTTTAATCACGAGCAATTCAGTAGGTTATTGAATGTGTTTTACATCATTTTTGATTGATTAAAGCTTTTCAATTAAATTGACGAACTCCTCCATATAATAGGAAACTGCCTACCATAAGAAGTACAAACATATAAATCGTCATGCCCACGGAATTCAAAAATACACCTAAAATAATGCCAAATCTTGCAAGTAAATTAGCAAAATGAAAGCTTAACGCATTTACCGCTGAATACGTTCCTCTTTTGTCAGCGGGTATCACTTTATATCGTTGTTCTCCAAAAATAGGAGAATAAATCATTTCGCCAAATGTTGCAATAATCATAAATATGATGAGTAAACTCAATTCATTTAAATATGTAATGCCTGAATATCCGATAACATAAAGGATAAGACCAATGAGAAGTGCTTTTTCATTGTTCATTTTCAATATGTACTTAGAAATAAAATACGTGAGTGCTATAACTACAATCGTATTCGTCATAATTAAAATAGAGTACATTCTCACCCCATCGATATGGATATGAAATAGAGAAATCGTCTCAAATTCCTGTTTTAATCTTATAGAAATATAAGACGAAGTAGATAACTCACCCATAATAAGAATGCTTGATCCTATAATTAAGTACATGTAAATTTTGTCTTTTAATACTATCTGGTATTGATGTAAAAAGCCTTTCAAACTACGCGTATGGTTTAAAGGCATCTCTTTCTCTTCAGCGTTTGAAACACAACTTTGATCATTAGGAATCCAAATGTATAATGCGAAAAGTACAAGCGTGAAAATAACAAAAGCTATGAAAAAGAGTGCTGACTTATTCAAACTATACATTGTTCCCCCGATAAATGCGCCACAAGCCACAGCCACATTGGTTAGCCAATAACTCACTTTATAAATGTAATGTTCAACTTCTGGTGTAATCGCGTCCATTATAATTGTGTCTATTAATGGCTGTGCCATGCCGGATGAAATGCTAAATATTGAATACGCGATGCAGAATAAAATAATAAATATAAGTTGATTTGAAATTGTTACTGCCATCGTGAGTAAACTTATACATAAAATGACTTGGTAAATGAGTAAAGTACGTTTCTTAGGAAACCGTTCAATGATATGCCCTGAAATCATTGAAATCGGAAAGTTAAGTAACACTAACATAAAGAGAAACACACCCGAAAAAGTTTGGTTTACCATATCAGATAAATATAGCGCCATAAAAGGTAAAAATGCCATTGTTATTAAGTTCTCAAAAAAACTACATATCAATCTCACTTTTAAGGTGATGCTCATTTTCTTCATTTCATTGCCCCCTTTATATTTTTATTTGTTTTATCGGGCGGTGAAATCACCATGAATAATTATAGCCTGCCCTGTCACAATTTTGGTTATATTAATTTCTCAAAATATGTCATAAATAGTAATTTATTCAATAACTATGCAATTGGATTTAAGACATTTACTAAAAATTAAGGAAAAACTCCGTGAATACTTCGTTTTATAAGTGGTCTAGTAGTCTAACGTCACTATACCGTTAGTCTTCCTTAATGAGGGAAAAGCTATTTACCTTTAAAATATTATTACAAATCGATTTGTTCATATGATTTTATCGATAAAATCATCATTAAAGTTGTCTTTTCTGTTTATCGTATTATGTTATTGTAAAAGAAAAAAGGAGTTTCAATATGGGTTATATCTTTTTATGGATATTTGCGATTTACGGTTTGATTCGATTTGTTTTTGGAATTGGAAAAGGTATAGCAAGTCTGATTAAAGGTATGATTAAAGGCGCCATCGATGGCTACCAACATCCTGAAAAATATCCAAATTATCTTTCTAAAGAAGAACAAAGACGTCAAAATTTTAGAAAAGAACGTGCACGTCAGAAAGATGCTTAAAATTGAAAGATGGTCGTTTACCTATTCCCCAGGAAATGACCATCTTATTTTGTTGAGTTAGTTGTTGAATTTACATATTGATTTTACATTAGACATAATAAGATAAGCTGTCGTGTATAACTTTGCAACGAAGCTATGTAATTACCTTGATAAAACAATTCATTGAATAACGTATCAGATGATCGAGTAATGTGGGGATGACTATTCTTAAAAGGCATGCTTAAGTACCTAACTGTCGTCTAAGAAAAGAAAAACTCAGGCTGGGACATACTCAATTGTCTCAGCCTTCTTTAGCATATTGGCAGTAGATGTCTGAATTGAAAGTGCGCTAATATCAAGCTTCTTTCAATCCTAGCCCTCCTTGCCGGGGTGAGACAACGAAAATAATTTAGAAAAATTATATTTCTGTCTCACTCCCAGACTATAAGATTTATTCCTTTATGAAATTACGTAATACTAGGTAGAACTATTTAACTCGTTTACCATTTTCATCAAATTTAGCAACTTTACCATCAACAGTCGTGTAAGTGGCTACAATCTCACCGTCTTTATTACGACAATTGACTTTCCAATTACCATCTTTTTGCCAATTCACAACGTCCCACAGATATTTATCAGTATCTAATGGATGACCTTCTAAATTATTAATAAATTGATACACTTGGCTACTACCGTGAGCCATGATAACACCCTTTTCTTTCATTTCTCTATAAGATAAACCGTTATATTTCCATTCATCATTAGCTATTGGTAATTGGTTACTTACATGCATCTTATTAGCTAATTCTGGTAAAGCTTTATTCTTTTTGACTTTATCATAGACTTCTTGTGTACTATATTCCTTTCCCTGTTTGAGCAACTGTTTATAATCTTGAAGACGGATTTGCGAGCCACCAAGTATAATCTTATCGTTACTAATGCCAACGATTGATTGGAAACTATGATTACTTGGATATACTGAATAAAACTTCATACCTTTAGGTGCATTTGAAAATTTAGGATAATTGACTAAAACAAATTGATTAATTATACGGGGATCGTCTTTGTCATTTTTATATGCTCCGGTTAAGATGTTGTTTTTTGTAAGTGTATATTGGCCTTTATCATCAGCACAAAAAATGAGCGCTAATTTTGTTTTATCAGGTAGATTCTCTACTTTGTCTTTAGCTTTAAGGTTTGTCTGTGTATTGTCTTCTGAATTCGTTTTGTTGGATGATTTTTCCTTTTTGGATTTAGTTTCTGTTTTGTTTTGATTCTTTTTCTGTTCTGATGAATTATCTGAGTTACATGCGACTAGAAATAGTGTCAAAGCTGTTGTTATGGCGAATAATTTCTTCATTCATTTGAATCCTCTCGATGTTATTTCATGGTGTAGTGGATTTCTTTATTTATAAATATATTTTATTATAATGAAATTATTTAATGAATGCGAACTCATTTTGTAAGTTAACTAACAAAATTTATTCCTTCTTTTTAACGTAACAATGTCACTTATTCATTATTTTTTAAATAATTAATAAATTCTTGTATTGTTTTCTCATTATGTTTTCCGTCTTTAACTACTGCTAAAAATGATATAGCTGCATCGAAAGGTTTTCCGAGTGAGACCGCTTCAATCATTTCATCATTAAAGAAGTGTTCATTTTCTACCATTAAGTTGGAGACAATACCTATCCCAAGTCCCTCTGCAACTGTTCTCATCAATACAATCGGATTTGTAGTTTTGAATACGATTTTGAGTGGTCCATGTGTTTTTTCGAATTCTTTTAGCTGATGATGATAAAATCCACGATCATATAGAATAAATGGATAGTCTTGTATTTCCTCTAAATTGACGTAGTCCCTGAATGTTAATTTAGACTTTTTAGGAACGAGTAACTTAAATTTTGTTGTGAGATTCAATGATATTTCTCTGACTGGAAGTGTGTTTTCTTCAGTTTCTGGCTTTCCGATTAAACCAATATCAATATCTCCTTTATCCACCATATCTACAATATCTTCACGATCTGCTTCTTTAACTTCGACATCTACTTGAGGATAATCATTTTTAAAATGTGATAGTGCTTTAGGTACAATTTTATGGAAAAGTGTGGGTATCGTCGCAATTTTCAATGTACCTGCAATATCTGTTTTCATATTTTGAACTTCTACTAATAAATCATTTTGAGATTCTAATATTTCTAATATATATGGTATAAGTCGTTGCCCTTCTTCAGTTAAAAATGTTCCTTTACGAGAACGTTCAAACAATTTATAACCTATTTCTTTCTCAAGATTCGCAATTGATTGACTCATCGCAGATTGGCTAATATGCATTTTCTCACTAGCATGTATCATCGATTCCATTTCATAAACTGTCTTTACATAAGCAAGTTGTTCAAAATTCATGTGTTCACTCCCCCACTTTTATATTAGTAACGCTTATAAATACTTCATTAATTCTAATTATACATTAGTAATATTAATTATTATAATATATGGGTAATACAATTATATGTACGGGAAAATTCAATTATTTTAGGAGGGAAATAATGGAAACACGTCTTTGGACTAAGGACTTTTTATCCGTGACGTTCGTGAATTTCTTTATGTATTTAATTCACTACATGTTAATCGTCACGATAACTGAATATACAATAGACGAGTATCATGCATCTGAAAGTGTTGGCGGTTTAGCCGCTGGTATATTCATCATAGGGATGTTAGCGGGACGTCTTGGTTCAGGTAGAATTATTGATAATCTGCAACCTAAATTAGTATTACTTTCAGGTACGATTTTCTCTGTAATTGCAGTAGCACTTTATTTCACAATCAATAGTTTATGGGTATTGATGCTTATTCGTTTAATTCACGGTATTGCTTTCGGATTTTCATCAACTGCAACAGGTACGATTTCTTCTCGAATTGTTCCTGAAGATCGTAAAGGCGAAGGTATCGGCTATTATGGTTTAAGTGTCACATTAGCATCTGCAATTGGTCCGTTTTTAGGTTTAGTTTTCAATAAGAATTTAGGTTTCGAATCTATCTTCGGAATTAGTTTAATCAGTATCGTTGTTGCACTTATATTAACGTTCTTTATTAAAAAATTGCCTGTCTTAGGTAATACAACAGAAAACGAAGAACGACCTAAAGGTATTCATGCCTATTTACAAAAAGAAGCTTTACCTATTTCTATGGTAATTGTACTCGTTGGTGTCGCATATGCCAGCGTCCTTTCATTCTTATCTATTTATGCTGAAAAAATCAATTTAGTTACTGCATCAAGTTTCTTTTTCGTTGTTTTTGCAATAGTCACATTTGTTACTCGTCCGTTTACAGGTAAAATTTATGACAATTATGGTGAAAACAAAGTCATGTACCCTGTATTATTCAGTTTTATGATAGGACTCGTTATCTTAGGTTGTACACATTCTAGCCTAGTATTATTAATTGCGGCAGCATTTATTGGTTTCGGTTACGGTACCATCGTGCCAACTGCTCAAGCTATTGCGATTCAACAATCACCGCCTAATAAAATGGGACTCGCTACATCTACTTTCTATATTTTTACAGACTTCGGTGCAGGCATGGGACCATTTATTCTTGGAATGATTATTCCATTCTTAGGTTACAGAAACCTATATATCCTAATGGGAGTCGTAGTTATTATTGCTATTATCATTTACTTCTTTGTTCATGGTAGACATCACACAAAACCATTTAAAACTAGAGAAAATGAATAGCCACTTTGTTTTTTGAAAATAATACGGTTAGCAGTTTCGTCATGAAATTGTTAGCCGTTTTTTTATAAAATAATTTACGATTAGTATCTGAAAAATAGGTTAAATGAAATATAGATAATAATATTAAAAATGATATAAAGGAGTTTTGTTATGAAAAAGATAACTATTCTATTAGCAATAGCCATTATTTCATTAGGTCTTGTCGGTTGCTCAGATCAATCAAGTGATAATCACAAATCAAAGCATCACTCTGATAATAAACTTCACTCAATACATAATACTAAAATTCCAAAAAAGATATTTAGCAAAACTGATAAAGATAAAGACATTTCTAAGCCAACGATGAAAAAAGATATTAAACTTTATTTGGATAGTGATAGAAAACTAACCGATGCTTTAGAACCATATCAAGATAAAATAAGCTCTGAGAAAAAGTTATCGAAGAAACAATTGAATAAATTTAAACATATTGTCGATTTACAACACAAAAATAATCATAGATTTGATGAATATATTAATAATAATTCATTACCTAATCATAAATATGAACTATATACTAAAAAAATAAATGATTATACAGCTCATGTTGATCAACTTTATAAAAAAGAACTGAACATTGCGAAGGAAGGGAACAGTGTTAAAAAAGCAAGTAAGTTAGCTGATACAGATAAAAATGTTAATGGTAAAGAGCAGAAACAGATTGAAGATTTCTTAAAAGAAGAAGATATAAAAACCATTGCTTATGATAAATAAATGAGTTGATTGTTGAGACTATTTAAAGGGAAGCAGGACAGAAATATAATTTATCAAAATTAATTTCGTTGTCCCGCCCCGGCAAGGATGACTAGGATTGAGAGAAGCTTGATATAAGCGCGCTTTCAATCCAGACATCTACTGCCAATAAGTTAAATGAGACTGAGGTATTTAATATGTCCCAGTCTCTTTTAATTCTTATTATTGTTTTACGTGAAACATATATGTAAAATACATCGATGATTCATCAGTATTATCAATTTATAGGGAAGCGAGTATTGCCTCCACTATTTTATTGGCTTTCTTATGTAGTTTATTTGTTTGATAAACTTCAATAAATGCACGTTTAATGACTTTATCTAAATGGTTTGTTCTAAAATCGTCTTTTAAAATTTGAGTTAAAATATCTTTGTTATTTTTAAAAATCCTTTTCAAAATCAAAGCCATATCTTCCATAAATATTTCGAAATCCTGTGGATTTTCATTTGGATTTATAAACGGGGTAACTTTCCCTCTAATATTTAATAAACTAAATATATCTTGATTATACTTTTGTTCAAGTTGAGGAGACAATTGAATTTCATTAAGTACCTTATCACTCTGAAATTCATGAAATGCTAAGTAAACTTCTTCATCGGCTAAAGTATAAATATGAGAACTTTGTGGTTTCACCTCACCATAACGTGCTTGATTTTTACACAACTTACACAAATAAAGTTTGATTAAAATAAAAGCTGCATTTTTAATATAAATTATATTTTCAGGTTCATTTTCATCTAACTTTTCATCAGCTTCAGTAAATAATTCATTATGAAATTGAATCATTTTATCCAAACGTTGATTTAATAAATATAAGGTTAATATATTTTGTGTAATTGTCACCCCTCCTTTATAAACTTATTTTATCATTAACGATTCTATATATTCATATAATAATTTTTAAAGCCATAAACACAATGATTTAAGATGAATATCCCACATAAGTGAATTTAAATCTAACGCTTGGAGATTCCCCCATCATTTGTCTATGGCTTTATCTTAGGTTATTTTATTGTACGTCGTTTTTCTCTTCTTAATATAAATATGCTACCTATGATTAATAGTATAGCTGCAATAAAGCTAATGATACTTTTAGTAGTTTTACCTGATTGTGGTAGGTTTTGATCTTGTTTTTTAGTTTTACTCTCTTCTTTGTATTCATATTTAGCTTTTTCATGGGGTTCCGAAATTGACGTTTTGGTGTCGTCTTGATGTGATTGCGGTGTTTCTGAATCATCTCTCACTTTTTTATTCACTTGAGGATTTTCTCTAGTTGTTGTCTCTAATTTAACTCCCTTAAATGACTCTGAGTTTTTATTACTCTTTAATGGTTGATATTCTAGTTCATTTGAAGTACTGTCATCTTTACTTTCATGTTTTGTACTTTCAATTTTCCTATCATCTTTATTATTAATGTCTGTGTTTGAATAATCATTTTCAGAAGAAGCGCCTAAATTGGGTTGAGTCGATGAAAGATGATCTTGAGTAGACTCATTCATAGAAAGAATTTCAAATGATAAATTAGTGTAATTTGTAGGTTCTGACAATTCATCAACGACTGCAGTAATATTACCATACTCATCTTCTGCACTAACATGTGAAAATTTGTAAGTCGATGCAGCAATATTCTTAGGAATCTGTAGTGCAATATCGGCCATCCACGTACCATCTGGTAAACGTGTCATATCTTTAGCATATGCAAATTTATTAATACCGTCTAAACCTATGTAAGGTGTATTAACGAATCCTAATGAAACTTCTTTAAGTTGACTCGCATCTTTAATGTGAACACGTGCATGTATTGTATTACCTGGGTAATATTGCTTCTTATCAACCGTTACGCCAAGAATTTGTGGTGCTTCTGTATCCACTGCTTCTTTATTCTTAATGTTAAATTTAAGATGATCTGTATTCATTGATGATGGAGCTAAACCTGGCGCCACAGTATCTCCATTGCCACTTGCATCGTCAGCGACAACTGCTGCAAAACTAAATGATGTATCTCCAATTTTATCAGGAATCCTAAGATTTATATCTACAGTCCATAGTCCATCTTGACCTTTATGCATATTTTCAGGCTTTGCAATTTCATTGATTGAAGACGTTCCCACACGTGTGTCGTTGGAAAATCCGATTGATACGTCACTGAGTTGACCTGCTTCTTTAATTGTTACACGTGCTTTCACTGTCTCACCTGGCGCATATGTATGCTTATCTATATCTACATCTATAATTTGTGGTGCTATAGTATCATGATCAGATGAACCTTGATTTGGCTCACTTTGATTTAGTGAATGTGGTACCGTTGTTGCTAGTTTCGATGAACTTCGTTGCGACGAAAGTTTAGGAGGTTTCTTTGTCGATACCGTTGAAACATCTTTCCCGTTAATCGAGTTGATTTCTGATTCTTTATCTGACACTTGTGTTTCATCATTGCCCGATGACGTAGTCGCGTGTACCCCTTCAGTTTGAGAATGTTGCTCTGCTGCGGAAACATCCTCATGCCCACTTAAAAAGATAATGCCTCCGATAACGATTGAACTTGCCCCAACTGCAAATTTTCTAATACTAAATTTGTGTTGTTTTATCATGTTAGTCTCCAATTATATAATAAATTTACAGTATAAATTTCCGTTTATTTAATATTACTTTACGTTGCATGTATATTCAATATAATTTTTAAGTAACTGGAAATATTTATCTTTTATTCACTTGAAAATTAATCTCCAGAACTTCAAGGTCACGATTATAAGAATTTGATTTGCTATGTAATTAAATTTGCATGCAGATGTAATAGATAAGATAAATAAAGAGGATGAAACAAGATCGTTTCACCCTCCTATTTTTACCTATTCAGTTTTAAAAGAATTTTGAGTAAATTACTCTTTTTCATTGTTGTCTTCATCTTTTCTACGACGTTTAAATAGTAGTAATAATGCACCTAGCCCTGCAAATAGAGAACCAAATAGAATCCCTTTACTTCCTTTCTCTTCACCAGTTTCTGGTAAATCCGTTTCACTATTGTTTTTACCATAGTTTGCTTTACTATGATCACGTTGCGATTGAATAGGTTGTTCTTCTTGGTTGTTAGAAGTATTTGTAGCACCGTTTATCTTTTGATGTTCATTGTGATGAGTATAACTAGGTTTGGATTGATTTCCGTTTGTTTGATTATCATCATTGTTTGACTGTGATTTATCTGGATGATTTACATGCTCATTATGACTAGGTTTCTCTACATGATGATTGTTTGAACCTTTAGAATTGTTATGCTTGTTTGGTTCTGGATTCACTCCATTATGATGGTTTGGATTATCAGGTTTAGCATTATTGCCGTTGTGATGATTTGAATCATCAGGTTTATCGCCTTTTCCATGTTTATGAATACCTTCAACTATGACATCAGATGGTTTTGATATGTTACCTGATGTGTCCGTTGCTGTCACGCTGATGTGATCTCCACCTTTTAGATGTTCATCGGTCGGCACTTCGATGTGATAGTTGCCATATGAGTCTGCTTTCCCCTCTGCTGTTTGACCATCTGGGAATGTGATGACTACTGTTGAACCCGGTTCTGCTTTGCCACTGATTTCTTTCGCACCTTCTTTAATTGGATTAATCGTTGGTGCTGGTGGCGCTGTTGTGTCTATCACGGTAATTATTGTTGCTTTAGATGTGTTACCTGATGTATCTGTTGACGGGTTCTGTTGCAAAGTTGAATTTATAGTATAATTTTAACAAAAAGGAGTCTTCTGTATGAACTATTTCAGATATAAACAATTTAACAAGGATGTTATCACTGTAGCCGTTGGCTACTATCTAAGATATGCATTGAGTTATCGTGATATATCTGAAATATTAAGGGAACGTGGTGTAAACGTTCATCATTCAACGGTCTACCGTTGGGTTCAAGAATATGCCCCAATTTTGTATCAAATTTGGAAGAAAAAGCATAAAAAAGCTTATTACAAATGGCGTATTGATGAGACGTACATCAAAATAAAAGGAAAATGGAGCTATTTATATCGTGCCATTGATGCAGAGGGACATACATTAGATATTTGGTTGCGTAAGCAACGAGATAATCATTCAGCATATGCGTTTATCAAACGTCTCATTAAACAATTTGGTAAACCTCAAAAGGTAATTACAGATCAGGCACCTTCAACGAAGGTAGCAATGGCTAAAGTAATTAAAGCTTTTAAACTTAAACCTGACTGTCATTGTACATCGAAATATCTGAATAACCTCATTGAGCAAGATCACCGTCATATTAAAGTAAGAAAGACAAGATATCAAAGTATCAATACGGCAAAGAATACTTTAAAAGGTATTGAATGTATTTACGCTCTATATAAAAAGAACCGCAGGTCTCTTCAGATCTACGGATTTTCGCCATGCCACGAAATTAGCATCATGCTAGCAAGTTAAACGAACACTGACATGATATATTAGTGGTTAGCTATATTTTTTACTTTGCAACAGAACCATTTCTTAACTATCGATTTCAAATCCTAAATCTTCAATCATACGATAATCTTCTTCGTTAGGTTGGCCTCCGGTAATTAAATAATCTCCAACAAAAATTGAGTTAGCTGCTTTTAAAGCAATGGCTTGAAGTGACCGAAGATTGACTTCACGACCACCTGCTATTCGAATTTCTTTCGTTGGATTAATTAAACGAAACATTGCTATAATTCGCAAACATTTCATTGGTGACAGTAAATCTAATCCACCGAATTTTGTTCCCTTAATCGGATGTAAAAAGTTGATTGGGATACTATCCGCATTAATTTCTTTCATTGCAAATGCCATGTTAATCACATCTTCATTCGTTTCACCCATTCCACAGATGACACCTGAACACGGAGAAATATTATTTGCCTTCATCATTTCAACAGTATGTACACGGTCTTCATATGTATGTGTCGTTACTACTTCATCATGATAACGTTCACTCGTATTTAAATTATGATTATATCGGTCTACACCCGCTTCTTTAAGTTTTTCTGCTTGTTCTTCTTTCGTTAGTCCTAAACATGCACAAATTTTCAATTGTGGATGCATTTTCTTAATATCTTCTACTGTTTCGCAAATATGATTCACTTCTTTATTAGTTGGACCCCGACCACTCATAACAATACAGTATGTCCCTATTTGATTATTTGTAGCCACTTGGGCCCCTGCTTTAATCTGATCTTGGTCAACTAATGCATAACGTTGCTTCTGTTTCATCTTTATAGATTGACCACAGTACCCGCAATCCTCAGAACAAATACCGCTTTTCGCATTGAGAATCATATTTAATTTTACTTTTTTACCATAATAATGCTTTCTAACAATGTAAGCTTCATTGAGTAATTCAAAGGTATCAATATTGGGATCTTCAAATATTTTCAAACATTCATCTTGAGATAACCCATCGTGATAAAGTACGCGTTCTGCTAAGTTTAAACTCATCCTTTTTAACCCCTTACTTCTGAAAAATTAAAGTTCAACATGTACACCCTTTTTAATGTAAACTTTTTATATAGTTAAGTTTACATTAATACTTTAATGATTGAAACCTCACTTTCAAAAATAAAAAGCTACACCGATGAAATCATTCACCGACATAGCTATAAAATTCCTAATTAAACTATAAAAGTTACTTAACGTCGCCTGTTTTAGGATTGAATTGTTTAATAGACTGCTTTCTCAATTGGTCTTTTTGCGCTTTACTTATTTGATAATTGTTGTTATAAATTGTTGATTCCCAGCTACCATACATAGGATTTGGGAAAATAATGTATTTTTTACCAAAATCATCTTTATGTTTTTGAATTAATTCATCGCGAGATTGAGCAGTAGGTTGTTTAGGATCAGCGAAGTCTAATAAGTTATCACCAAATAACATGACTAATTTATGATGTTTTTGAACTTTCTCACGACGTGTTTCCTTACTTTTGTCACTTTTACCTTTTAATAAAATATGACTGTCTGTAGCTTGAGGTAATCCTATATTTTTTAAATTCTGTTTCGTACCTTTAAAATCCTTCTCTTTATCTCTATCAGAAATGTAATAAATATCTACACCTTTTTTATTAGCATAATTTAAGAAAGATTTCGCACCATATACTGGTTTCGCCTTCGCTGCTACGACCCATTCATGCCAGCCTTGTGGATGGGGCGCATCATTAAGCGCTGCATAACCCTGATATGGCGAATTATCTAAAACTGTTTCATCTAAATCGAGTGCAATAGCGAGCTTTTTCTTACCTTTATTCTTTTTAATCTCTTTGTCTAGTTGAACTTTCGCACTATTATAGCCTTGTAAATATAATGCTTTCGCTTCTGCTGAATTTTGATACCAAGATACAGCCATAATATTTTCCGAACCAAGATTAGGATTCTTTTGTTGTTGTGTGGTTTGATGATTCTCAACTTGTTTTGCATGTGAATCACTCGCATATGTATTAAGTGGTGCAGAAATTGTAAACGCTGTTGCTAACGTCGCCGTCGCAATATACTTTGATAGTTTATTCATATATTCACCTCATTGAAAATTAATAAAAATACTAATTAAAGTATATAATATTTACAATTAAATTAGAAACATCAGAATATTAAAATCAGATATATTTTGGCTAAGCTAAAATTATATAAACCATCTTAAATATGCTCTTTAAATCGCATCTTCGCGAGATTTAAAAAAACGCTCGCTGCTTTTGAAATATCGCGATTTTTATTATAAGCAATCACCACATTATTTTTATAGTAACTTTTATTATCTACATTTTTTTACCTGTAATTTTTAATCAAAATACTTTACCAATACGGTTATTTGCTCTAGTTCCTTTATTTTTCTTTGTGGCTTTTGTTTTAACCTCTGACAAGAAAAACTAACAAATTTCGTAATATCGAACGAAATCTATATTGGCTTTTGAGAGGGAATAATATAAATATAGATTTTCCTCTTGGAGGTATACAAATGATAATTACAATATATGAAATATTAGTATTTTTCGTTATCCTAATTACTTATTTTTTGATGATAATCGGAGAAATGTCTATAACTTGGAATTTCTTATTATCGATATTTGGCATGTTTGTTGGTATTCTTTTATTTTTCTATTTTTCTCTTTATAAAATCCCTGATTTTAGTAAAGAAAGAAAAATATTTATAACAATTATTAGCTGGATATTTATTGTGATTACTTTATTTATATTAGGACATTTAACGCTTATCCTAATACTTCATAATTGAAAGGTTATTTAGTACACATATATACAAAGTGTGTCTTGAGGCAGTGACTCCTATAGGTTGCTACTTCTTTTTTTAAATTTAAAAAATCCATATTTAGTTAATTAATACATCATTATAAAAAGTCATATGTGGTTTTTCATCTTTATAATAAGTTAACCTATCATTTAGATTTCCCGTATGTAATTCTAATTTATGCCCATCTGGGTCAGTAAAATAAATAGACTTTTTGTCTTTAATATGACGTTCTCGTCCTTCTAAGATATTCACATTATGTTTTTGGAGCCATTCGTACCATTCTTCAAATTCATTATCATTAATTGAAAATGCCATATGTGTATAAGAATATTTAATTTCTGTTCTAGGTACATTAACTTCTTCATTTAAAGCAACCCATAAACCACCAATATTGAAATACGCAGTAGACTTACCACTAACTAATAAATCACCTTTCAAAACATTTTTATAAAACTCTATTGAAACAACTAAATTACTAACAGAAAAGCAAACATGATTAATACCTTTAATTTCCATAAAAACACCATCCGATTTGTATATACTGATTCATTTATCTGACATGCTCCATTACTTTGTCGACTATAACTTCAATTCTATTATTGATAGCATAAGTACCTGATTTATTTATATTATCTATGTAAAAACGTTTAATATTAAAAATCCCCACAAGGTTAAGTGGATATTTCATTAATTTATAACCTAAGTGTCCTTTTATTTTATGAAACAATTCTGAACCTCCTATAGTATAAATGACTATAGCATTCTTATCTTTCCATAATCCATTTTTAAAGTAACGTTTGTTTTTAAAGCTAAAAGCTTTATTTGGCCAAAACGTACTATCAATAAAACCTTTCAATAGCATAGGTACATTAAACCAATAAATTGGGTAAATAAAAATTAATGTACTACTTTTCTCTAATATTTCAATATTACGATTTTGATTATATTTCATTTCTGAATAGTACCCATTATATAAAATTGGTATATCACCTGACATATACTGTAAATTGAAAATTTTTAATTCTTTATGATTAAGTTTATCTCTCAACTTACTGTAAATTTCAAAACAAACTCCTTTTTGATTCCCACTATAAACAAGACTAATCAATTTCTTCCACCCCTGAAAGTTTTTTTAAAATTAAATTTTTATTTTTTTCATAATTCATATCTTTTGATAAAAACTTTACCGATTCAAGACGCTTTAAAATCAAGTTTTGCCGTTCTATATCTAATTTAATTTGTTCTATAAGTTGATCAAGATAATTGAGCGTTTTGTTATTACAATTCTTGGAAATAGGTTGTTTAAACAAGTCAATCACATATGCTATATCTTTCAATTGCAAATTCAATTTCTTTAAATCAATAATTAATTTTAAATATGAAATAGTTTTTCTATCAAAATATCTATAATTATTCTCATCTCTAGGAATTTCAATTAGTTCTTTTTCTTCATAGTATCTAATCATGGACTTCGGTATTTTCAATCTATTAGAAACTTCATTGATTTTCATTTTTAACCCCCTACTAATTTGATACTTGAAACTTATCATTAAAGTATACTTTAATGTCAAAGGGAAGTATTAAAAAAAATGAAAATCTCTATCTTAGTTAGATAAAAATTTCCATTTCCACTTCTTTATGATTGATATCCATTTATAAATCGTAATGCTTTATTGCACGTTCGACTTTTTATAATTAATCATTAATAATATAAATGCTAAAATCGCGAGTATTACAATGATAATACTAAACACGATACCTGCGAGTTGGATACCTAATGCTAATTCAAGCAGTCCCACACCTACGACTGGAATTGAAATTGCGATATAAGCAATGGTAAAGAAAGCAGATGTAATTTCGGCTTGTTTGTCTTTAGGTGCTACCGCATTGACTGTTGATAATCCCGCACGAAAGCTAAATGCTTGTCCAAATCCTGAAATCATCGCACCGATAAATAAGATGACAAATGATTCCAATTGAATAGATAGCCCTACTAAGATAACGCCTATGATTAATGTACCACTGCCTAGCATTAGAATATGATAGTCGGATTTACTTTTAAATAATAATTGACCTAACGTTGACGCACAGAATACCAAGAATACCATGACGCCTATCACAGCTTTATTCGTAATATTTAATATTTCTCCTAAAAAGTTTGGCGAAACAGCAGTAAATAAACCGAGCATTGAAAAACCTACAAAGACAGGAATCACGGCATATATAAATGTAGAACGAATGTCTGCCGGCACACTCAACTTTTGGACTTCAATCTTGAAACTTTGTTTATTCTTAACTGGCTCTGGCATAAACCAAACCCCTATAAACGCTAGGATGGCAAGGATAAAATCTACGATAAAGATTAACCGCATCGCATAAGGTAGATATTGTGCTAAGATACCACATAACAATGGTCCAAACCCTAATCCTAGCATATTGACACTACTAGCAATGGTAGAGGCTCTCCCCTTTTTATCCTCTGCAGCTAAATTAACAATTGTAGTTGTCGCTGTACTTGTAAAAAGACCTGCAGAAAGACCGGAAATCACGCGACCAGTAAGTAAGAAACCAACATTCGTGGCAAATAAAAATATCAGTGCACTGATTGCAGATAAAATCACACCTGGAATGAGTACATAACGTCGTCCTATACGATCTGACAATTGCCCAAAAACGAGTAGACCTCCTATTACGCCAGCTGCATATACAGCATAAATAATTGTAATCATTAATGGAGATAAATCGTACACTTTACTATAAATAGGATAAAGTGGTGTGGGTAATGTCGTCCCCATCATCACGATGAGAAATGCATACGCTGCACTTATCATTCCCCAGTTTACTTTACGATTTTGATGGTTAGAATTTTGCAAGATGCTTCACCTCAACATATGTATATCTCTATAGAAAGGGCATGAAACATTGTTATTTTATCTTTAGAGATTCATTTTAAAAAGGTATACCCAACATTAAGCCGGATATACCTTAACGATTGATATTATGGTTTAAGTATTTTCTCCATTTCGAACACGATCTATGATTTTCTGTACACGTTGTTGTTTATCATCCTCATCATTAATAAAGAAGACCGGTGATTCGCCTTCAATTGAAACCCACGGTACGAGTGCATCAAAATCAAGATCTCGAATCATTTCAAGACTCTTTATAGATTGTTCTCTATCACTTGAAGGTAGGACGACTGTGCGCCACTCATCTCCTTCATAACAGAGGAAATCACCTGTAAATAAATAACGATGTTCGCCGTTATCCCATAAATATAATGTTGTCCCAGGCGTATGCCCCGGCGCAGGAATCACCTCTAAATCGTCATATAATTGTTCACGGTCTTTAAACGTTCCAGCAACTTGAAGCGTATCAGTCACAGCTTCTTTATCATCTTGGTGAATATAATAAGGTGCATCGAAATGCGTTTGACCACCTAACGATTCATGTTCATGATTCATAAGTACGCGCTCTGCGCCACCTAGTGCCCGAATATCATCTGCTGCTTCGTCAATTCTACCAGAATGGAAAATCACAATATTCCCTTCTGAACGTTCAAGAACGAAAGATTTGAAGCGAAATCGTTTATCAAATGGTAGTTCTGTTGTTGGTGTCGCATACAGACCATTTGCTACTTTATCTAATGTTTCGAAATTGTTTTCATTTTTAGCCATATACCCCCCCACCTTTAAGACATTAGTCTAAATATTGATCAGCATGTTCTAGTCTATAGTGTTCGATTTTAGATTTTTCTTCATCAAATTCTTTATGCGTTAATTTTGTAATCTTTTCAATTGAATATCCTAACTTTTTTGCGAAAGCGTCAACTTCCCCCTTGTTTTTTGCCACTACAAAAACAGTTAAAATATTTTCGTCAACAATGTCTTTATTGTGTTGATAGTCTAATCTGAAAATCTTCATATGAACCCCCGCCTTTTATATTTTAAATGCCCATTTTCGTGTTAAATATAGTCCTGTCAATATTTTATTATCCCCTTCTTTTCGAAAAATCAAACGTCCCATTCCCACATAAATACGTCATACGTTATTTCTAATAGAAGAAAAGAGACAAGCTTGAACGTATCGTTATAATGACATGTTCTATGCTTGTCTCATAAATATCATATTTAATTTTCCTATTTTATTACTTATATTTTAATCATTTCACCGTTAAAACTTTTCAGCGATTTAAACCCTTCTAATCGCTTAAATTAACACAATATTTCATACAATTATACACAACTTTAAAATTACATATAATTTCACCATACTCCTTTTTTGTGAATTTTTCACAAATTCCTTAAAATCTTAAAAAAGTTTTCAATTATTTATTAATAAAAAATGACAACTTTTTAATTTTATTGATTATTATAAGTTAACGCTTACAATGACCTTGAAATCAAATTTAAGGAGTTGTAAAGAATGAAGAATTTACGCAATAGAAGTTTTCTAACTTTATTAGATTTTTCACAGAAAGAGGTAGAATTTTTATTAAATCTCTCTGAAGATTTAAAACGTGCTAAATACATAGGCACTGAAAAGCCTATGCTTAAAAATAAAAATATTGCTCTTCTTTTTGAAAAAGACTCTACAAGAACTCGTTGTTCATTTGAAGTCGCTGCACATGACCAAGGTGCAAATGTAACGTACTTAGGTCCTACAGGCTCACAAATGGGTAAAAAAGAAACTGCTAAAGATACTGCCAGAGTTTTAGGTGGTATGTATGACGGCATTGAATATCGTGGTTTCTCTCAACGTACAGTTGAAACGTTGGCTGAATTTTCAGGGGTGCCAGTATGGAATGGCTTAACTGATGAAGATCACCCTACACAAGTACTCGCAGATTTCTTAACTGCTAAAGAAGTATTGAAGAAAGATTACTCCGAAATTAACTTCACATATGTTGGTGATGGCCGTAATAATGTTGCTAACGCATTAATGCAAGGTGCCGCTATCATGGGCATGAATTTCCACCTCGTTTGTCCTAAAGAATTAAATCCTACTGACGAATTGCTTAGCCGCTGTGAACGCATTGCTTCTGAAAATGGAGGCAACATCCTTATCACAGACGATATCGATAAAGGTGTTAAAGACTCTGACGTGATCTATACAGATGTATGGGTATCAATGGGTGAACCTGATGAAGTATGGCAAGAACGTCTTAAATTATTAGAACCTTACCGTGTTAATAAAGAATTAATGGAAAAAACAGGCAATCCAAATGTAATATTTGAACATTGCTTACCATCATTCCATAACACTGACACTAAAATCGGTAAAGAAATTTATGAAAAATATGGCGTAACTGAAATGGAAGTCACTGATGAAGTATTCGAAAGTGACGCTTCAGTAGTATTCCAAGAAGCAGAAAACAGAATGCATACTATTAAAGCAGTCATGGTGGCTACTTTAGGTGAATTCTAGTACAGACAGGAGGTAATTCAAGTGGCAAAAATCGTAGTGGCATTAGGTGGTAACGCATTAGGTAAATCACCTCAAGAACAACTAGAACTCGTTAAGAATACAGCTAAATCACTTGTGGGGCTAATTACAAAAGGACACGAAATTGTAATTAGTCACGGTAACGGCCCTCAAGTAGGTAGTATTAATTTAGGTTTGAATTATGCTGCAGAACACGGTCAAGGCCCTGCCTTTCCATTCGCTGAGTGTGGTGCAATGAGCCAAGCGTATATTGGTTATCAACTACAAGAAAGCTTACAAAATGAATTACACGCACTTGGTATAGACAAACAAGTTGTCACATTAGTAACTCAAGTTGAAGTAGATCCCGATGATACAGCGTTTAGTCATCCTTCTAAACCTATTGGTCTCTTCTATGATAAAGAAACAGCTGAAAGCATTGAAAAAGAGAAAAACTATAGCTTTGTTGAAGATGCAGGACGTGGCTATCGTCGTGTTGTTCCTTCACCTCAGCCGAAATCAATTGTCGAACTTGCAAGTATCAAAACTTTAATTGAAAATGATGTGCTTGTGATTGCAGCTGGTGGCGGTGGCATCCCAGTTATCCGCGAACAACACGATAGCTTTAAAGGTGTTGATGCAGTTATCGACAAAGATAAAACAAGTGCATTACTAGGTGCAGATATTCAATGTGATCAACTAATTATCTTAACAGCCATTGATTATGTGTATGTTAATTACAACACTGAAAATCAAAAAGCACTTAAAACTGTCACACCTGAAGAATTAGATGCATACGTTAAAGAAGATCAATTTGCTAAAGGTAGTATGCTTCCAAAAATAGAATCAGCAATCTCATTTATTGAGAACAATCCTGAAGGTAGTGTATTAATCACTTCCTTAGATCAATTAGATAACGCACTCGAAGGTAAAGTTGGTACTTTAATTAAAAAATCATTTTAATGACTTTTAATTGAACAAACATTGAGTGCTATCAATTGCAAATCATTTTATTCATACTGACATAGTTGTGCACCCTGTTCTTCCATCTACTCCAAAACTATACAGGGTGCACTTCTATATTGAAAAAATACGAAAATATTTATAGATATGCATGAATTTCATGATTCTCGAATGATATAGAAAAAAAGGAGATGAAAATATTGGAACATGCTATCGATTCAAATAAAAAGAAGAAGCGATTTAAATTACGGATGCCCGGTGCATTCATGATTTTATTCTTACTCACAGTGGTTGCCGTAATAGCAACATGGCTCATACCCGCTGGTGCTTATTCTAAATTATCATATGAACCCGCTTCACAAGAATTAAAAATCGTAAACCCTCATAATCAAGTTAAAAAAGTTCCAGGAACACAAAAAGAGCTTGATAAAATGGGTGTTAAAATTAAAATTGAACAATTCAAATCGGGAGCTATTAATAAACCCGTATCGATACCAAATACTTATGAACGACTTAAACAACATCCTGCTGGTCTAGATCAAATTACAAGCAGCATGGTAAAGGGTACCATTGAAGCCGTCGATATCATGGTCTTCATCCTCGTTCTAGGTGGACTCATAGGTGTCGTTCAGGCGAGTGGCTCGTTCGAGTCAGGTCTACTGGCCTTAACTCAGAAGACAAAAGGCCACGAGTTTATGCTCATCGCTTTTGTAGCAATTTTAATGGTACTTGGCGGAACATTATGCGGTATTGAAGAAGAGGCCGTCGCCTTTTATCCAGTACTCGTCCCAATATTCATCGCATTGGGATATGATTCCATCGTTTCTGTCGGCGCCATCTTTTTAGCGAGTTCCATCGGTAGTACATTTTCAACGATTAATCCGTTCTCAGTGGTCATCGCTTCTAACGCTGCAGGAACAACCTTTACAGATGGATTGTACTGGAGAATTGGTGCATGTATCGTCGGAGCTATATTTGTAGTAAGTTACCTTTATTGGTACTGCAAAAAAATTAAAAAAGAACCAAAAGCTTCTTATGCTTACGAAGATAAAACAGAATTTGAAAAGCAATGGTCAGTAATGGATCAGAATAGCTCTTCAACATTCACTTTACGTAAAAAAATCATACTTACCTTATTCGTATTGCCATTCCCTATCATGGTTTGGGGCGTAATGACACAAGGCTGGTGGTTCCCAATTATGGCATCAGCATTCCTTATATTTACGATTATCATTATGTTTATAGCAGGAATGGGTAAATATGGTCTTGGCGAAAAAGGCACAGTCGATGCATTTGTCAATGGTGCATCAAGCCTTGTCGGCGTATCATTAATTATTGGCTTGGCCCGTGGTATCAACTTAGTATTAAATAAAGGATTAATTTCAGACACAATCTTGCACTTCTCATCTTCCATCGTGCAACATATGAGTGGTCCTTTATTTATCATAGTCTTATTAGTGATTTTCTTCTTCTTAGGTTTTATCGTACCATCATCATCTGGATTGGCAGTGTTATCTATGCCTATCTTTGCGCCATTAGCTGATACAGTTGGGATACCTCGATTCGTCATCGTCACAACTTATCAATTTGGTCAATATGCGATGTTATTCCTTGCACCAACAGGACTCGTCATGGCAACCTTACAGATGCTCAACATGCGCTACTCCCACTGGTTGAGATTCGTCTGGCCGGTCGTCGCCTTTGTACTCGTCTTCGGTGGCGGTTTACTCATCGCGCAAGTATTGATTTATTCTTAGATATATTTAATTTCGGAAAATGAAGTTCCGAGATAGCACAGATTTTATAAGATGCCATATAAAAGCGAGGTTAGGTCGAAATCCTAACCTCGCTAAATTTTATCTTTATTCATTCCAAAATTGCTTAATCATTTCTGCATCTTTGCGACCTTGTGCTTCGCCTAGTTTTGCGATCTCTGGTCGAATGGATGGATCCACTGTATTACCACCCAATTCATTTAACTTATCGAATACATCTTGACTTGGTGTAACTAATTTAACCTCTGCACCGTTATCTTCTAGTTCTTTAATAGCGTCATCTAATCGATAAGGTGTAGAAATAGGAAGGTTTGTTGATAGAATCAATACTTTTTTAGCACCTTTTGCTAAATCTGCATTTTCCATCGAATGGCAACCACCATCAAAATGTTTCTGACCATTAACTGTTGTAGCAGGCCATACACCGGGTAGTGAGCCACTTGAAGCCATCGCGCGATATAAATCCACTTCAGATTCGGATGTGAATGCGACTCGCTCTGCTTTTTGCGCGTTGACAGCTGTAATCATTAAATTTTGAGGCCATTCATCCATTTTAATTCTGTGTTTTAATCTATTGATGTGTTCATTTTCATCAAATTTGTTATCCTCTAGTGCATATTCACTATAATTTTCAATCCATTCTTTTGGCGTGTTAGCGTTTTTCTCTATTTCATTATAACGGGCGAACACCCCAGACATGTCCTGACTTGGCGGTTCTTCGTTGGATTTAGGGGCAATTTGTTCTTCGAAAATATCTTCCCAACTTTTATTTGAAGTAATACCTGTTGCCGCTTGCGCCCCGCCAGACGTCCCGATGACTAAATCTGAATGTCTAACGTCTATTCCAGCTTGATCAAGAGCTGAAATATATCCTAATTGCCAACCAATGGCGAGTGAACCGCCCCCGCCTAATACTAAAGCATGGTTTAAACTCTCTTTATGATTTACCATTTTCATTCCACCTTTATGAGTGATGACTCTTCATTATCATAATTACCCTTTTTCATAGAATCAAATTTTAAAACTTTAATCCAAAAAATAAGCTATGCATACCTTATCACTCACGGTATACATAGCTTTTTAAAATTTTTTAATTACATTAATATGTTTGAGGTTGTTTGTTTCCTCGTATTTTATATACAACGAATCCGATAATGAATCCAACTAACGCTGGTATTATCCAACCCATTCCTATAGTAAAGAATGGTAAATACTTTTCACCTAAAGAAATAATGAAACGGGCGAAACTCGTTTTGGCGAAGAATTCAGGACTTGCTTTCACACCATCGATAAATGCAGCAATCATAGTAAAGAATGTTGTAAATCGATACACTACTTTAGAATGATTGAATAATGGACTTGCTAAAGTTAAGAGAATTAACGTAATTGCGAGTGGATAGATAAACATTAATACTGGCGTTGAGTACATAATAATTTTTGTTAAACCCACATTGGCGAAGATACATGCCAACACACTTACCACTGTCGCAAACATAAGATATTTTTGTTTAGGAAAGAGCTCTGTAAATGTCTCTGAAAATGCTGTAATTAATCCGATTGCTGTTTTTAAACATGCCACAATGATAATGAGTGACAGCACGATGATGCCGTAATCTCCAAGGTAATGTTGAGCTATTTGCGCGAGTGCGATGCCCCCATTTTCACTGACTTTAAAATTACCTAAACTCATCGTACCCATGATTGCAAGTAAGCTATAAATGAGCCCCATACCGACGATACTAATTGTTCCTGATTTGAATGTTTCTTTAGCAATCGTATTCGGGTTCGTCACACCCAATTTCTTAATCGTCGTCACGATAATGATACCGAATGCTAAAGATGCCAGTGCATCTAAAGTGTTATAACCATCGATAAATCCTTTGAGCAACGCACCATCTTTGTATTGTGGAGTCACCGGCGCATGGCTCACGCCACCCATTGGATGAATAAATGCAAGTAAAACTACGATACCAAGTAAAATTAAAAATACAGGATTTAAAAATTTACCTATATAATCTAAGATTTTTGATGGCTTTCTGGCAAAAAACCAAGCTGCTAGGAAAAATAAAATACTAAATATCGGTAACACAATTTTTCCTTGGCCCGGTGAAATAAATGGCGAAAACGCAATTTCATATGACGTCGTTGCCAATCTCGGTAATGCGAAAAATGGCCCAATCACAAGATATAATCCAATAGTAAATAAATACGCATAGATTTTACCCACTCTTGAAGAAATTTCAAAAATACCATTTGTCTTCGACACACCAATGGCAATAATTCCTAAAAATGGTAAACCAATAGCTGTGATTAAGAAACCTGAATTAGCTGTAAATACGTTAGAACCAGCTGTTTGACCTAGATGTATTGGGAAAATTAAGTTTCCTGCGCCAAAGAAGAGACCAAACAACATCGATCCAATAAAAATATTTTCTTTAATTGTAAGTTTGTTTTTTATCATTAATGTATCTCCTATGTCTATGTTATTAGCTATTATACATTAAATTCGCTACAAATTAATTCAAATTTTCAGAAAAAAGTGTGTCATTTTTTTCTTTAATATCGTTAATTTTTATAGAATTGTTGCACTTTTGAATTTTCAAAAATATTAAATTCGCATTAACACTCAAAATACAATTAAATTTCCTTCAATTAATTGTGTTACAATTGAGAAATGTTTTGGGAAACATATAGATTTACACTAAAGGGGTTATAAGAGATGAATATCATATTAGGAGTTGGGACATTAGTCATAGTATTAGTTATTATGACATTGTTCTTAAAATTTGCGCCATATGGTAAAGAAGGTCTACAAGCGCTATCAGGGGCAGCTTGTGCAACATTTCTACCACAGGCCTTCTTAAGTTATGCTATTGGTGGCATTTTCCATATTAAATTCCTACAAGAGATTGGTGACCTTGCAGGGAGTCTTGGTGGCATTGCGGTCGGAATTCTCGCATGCATCAACTTAGGTGTTTCACCAGTCTTTGCAGTGATTGTAGGATTAGTATTAAAAGACTTTAGTTTATTACCTGCATTTATAGCAGCGTATCTAACTGCATTTGTGATTAAATTTATTGAAAAGAAAGTTCCAGAAGGCTTAGACTTAATCGTCGTTATCCTTATCGCACCAGCGCTTGTCTATGGATTAGCAACATTGATTAACCCAGGCGTCACAGCAGTATTAAATCAAATTGCGAATGCCGTTAATTCAGTTGGAGATAGCAGTCCATACGCACTCGCGATTATTCTAGGACTTATCATTCCAGTAACAAGTATGACACCATTAAGTTCAATGGTCCTTGCAAGTATCTTAGGACTTACTGGCTTACCTATGGCGATCGGTGCAATCGTATGTACAGGTGCATCATTTGTTAACTTTACATTATTTAACCTTTTAAAAATTGGTCAAAAACCAAATCGATTTGCCGTATTTATCGAACCACTCACACAAATCGATTTAATCGTGAAATACGCACCCGTCTTATATGGTACAAATGCGATTATAGGTATGGTCAACGCATGTATTATCGCGTTCAGCGGTCTAAAAATTGGTGTTACTGGCATGGCCACACCAATGGCAGGTGCGATTGTATTATTCGGTTTCAATAATCCTATTAAATCAATTATTACGATTGCAGCTGTTGCAGTGACAGGAACTATCTTAGCATTTATTATTGGCTCATTAATTAAAAAATTCGACTTATTACACTTGCATATTCCAATGCCATGGAATAAAGGTAAAAGTCATTCATAATATAGAAGAAACATCTACCCGTTGCCAGATGATAACGCAACCAGGGTAGATGTTTTTTACTACAAATTTAGAATAATCATAAATATTCCAATGGTTTGAGTAGAATATCGACTTTAAAGTGTCGTATTTAACTTTAACGGGTAAATTCAAATATGTGACCTATCATCATCAATATAAATTAAATAATAAAAATGATGGAGATGAAATCAATGGCTCAATTAGATAAATTAAAAGAATTGGCTAAAAAACGCATTTCTCAAGAGGAAGCGTTCGAATTCTTTGATTCACTAGACACTGTAAATTTAGAAGACACTTATGGATTATGGAAGGGTGAAGAGCTCAAAACAGGTCATCCTATGGAAGGTTTACTCACTGCTTCTTCATGGTATGGTAAAAAATTTATCGATAATGAACATGTGCATCCATTAGTATTCCAGAAAGAAGATGGCTTTTTATTCGCAGGCAATCCTGGTCGTGTATCACTTGACCCAATACTTTCTAAATTACCAAAAACGTATGTATCTTTATTTATGAAACTGGCACGCCCATTCATTATTACTAAAAAAAGTAGAGCACGATTACGTCTTGTGAATTATAGAGGTAAAGCAAGTGCCTCTATGATATATGACCAAAAACCTATTATAGATATCTTCCGTAAAATAGATGAAGATACTATGTTAGGCGTAATGGATATTAAAAATTTCCCATCTGAAAAATCTTATTTCTTCTATCTTAAAAGAGTTCAAAAACAAGAAATTCAATAAATGATTTGTATTAAAATATCATCCAAGCTTAATGCATATTAAATATAAGCTTGGATGATCTATTTTATATTTACTTATTGAAATGACGCATCAAAAACAACAATTGGCTTAATAGTATTTCCGTTTCTAGAATCTTCAAAAGCTTGTCCGATTTCATCAGGTTGATAGAATTTAACCATTTTATCCATTGGATATTGTCCACGTTTAAAGAATTGAACTAATTCTGGAATTAATAACTGTGGCATTGCATCGCCTTCAAGCACACCCTTGAGTGTTAACGCATTTCTCATAATATCATTTGTAACATTTAATGATACTTCTTTATCATTGACGGCTACTGTGGCACATTCTCCTTTAACAGCTAAGCTTCTTAAAGCTGATAAGATTACATCTGGAACTCCAGTTGTTTCAAATGCATAGTTAACACCGGCACCGTTTATTTCATGTACTTCCTCTACTACATCTTGTTCCTTACTATTAATGGTATGCGTAGCACCTAACTCCATTGCTAAATCTAAACGACTATCAAAGATATCTACGGCGATGATAGGATAACAATTAGAAAGTTTCGCCGCCATAATCGCACTCAATCCAACTGTCCCTACACCAAATACAATAAAGCTTGATCCTGGCTTAGGTTGAAGTGAGTTGAAAACTGCGCCACTCCCTGTCATAAATCCACAACCTAGAGGGCCTAGATATCTTAAATCTACCTCGTCATCTACTTTGACAATATTCTTTTCATTTGCAGTAACATAATTACTGAATGAAGATTGTCCAAAGAATTGAGAAATATCTTCGCCATCTTCAGTATGCAATGGTGTTTCGTTCTTTTGATTTCTACCAAGTAAGTTTAATGCTACAAAATTTTCACAAGCTCCAGCATTGCCATCTAAACAATTTTTGCATTCACCACAATAAGTAAACCCTAAAACAACGTGATCTCCTTCTTTAACATGTGTCACATGTTCGCCCACTTTTTCAACAATACCTGCACCTTCATGCCCTAATACAGCGGGTTTAGGCGTCGGCATAACATTTCCGATGACTGCAGAATCTGTATGACAAACACCTGTTGCGATAACTCTGACTAACACTTCATCCGCATTTGGTTCGTCTAATACAATCGTTTGGTAACTAAAAGGGTTCTCTTCAGTAGTGACAAAAGCATTTGTTTTCATTTGCAAAACCTCCTAAATATATATTTAACGCCTTACTGTAAATTTACCCTTTTTTATTAAACTTTCACCCATATCTTCGAAATTTTCTAAACATTTTTAGTAGGATCAATCCCTAACTATAAATAATGATTGTCATAAAAAAAGAGCAGCCTCATGAGAAAGCTCATAAGACCGCTGTAGTCGCTTGTATCAATCGACTATTAAAAACAATTCACTATTTAATAATGAATCATCGATTATATGATTATTAAATGTCCCCACATTAGCCAATCATATAATCAAGTTTATTACACCTTATTCAAAAATTTGAAATTGAACGGTTTATTTCATTATGACTTTTTAAATAAGATACGTACTTGACTAATCGTAGGAAAGAAGGCTGAGACAATTAATGATGTCCCACTCCCTCCAAACTAACTCAAAATATTTTATTCTCTCATCCTCGGCTGACATTTTGTTTTTTTATCAAGCTCATCATTATCGCGCATATTACGAGTAAACCACATACTAAATACATCCAGCTATAGCCGATTAAATCTGAAATCGGTCCCATCAAACTGCCGCCTAATGAAACACCTAAATCTGCACAAGCGATAAATAATCCTAGTAGCATGTTCCGACCCGATTTAGGCAATGCGAAGCTTAAATATGACGTTAATGTTGGATAGACTAATGCTTGCGTGATACCGATCATCATCGCACTCACGTAAAAGATGACGACATGAAGATGTGGGCCTATAGCCACTAGCATCGAAGCTATAGTAAGTAGCATCAGCACATTGACCATATATAATGGATGCCATAATCCGTCTGATGGGATATGTTTACGTAAATATATACGTGCCAATACGACTGCTATCGCCTGAATAGTTAGGAATATACCTGCATTCGCGAATTCATACTTCACTGTATATAATGGAACAAACGTACTCACTGCACCGAAGACGATAGATACAATAATCATAATACATCCGCTATTGAAGAGTTCCTTATTTTTAAAAAATTGTGCAAACACTGTGATGGCGTTAAATTGTAATGGCTCAATCTTATCACGAGTGTCGGGTTCTTGTTCAGCAAATGTCACACGATATCCAAAGAACGTCGTTATCGTAGCAATACCAATCATAACCATGGCGAACACAGAGATAGGTCCGTAATTCCATATTCCAACTGCTACAAGTGGTCCAATTAAATTAGGTATGGTAGAAAATAACGAATACAAAGATACCCCTTCTGAACGATGTTCTTCTGGCAACGCATCAATGATGCCAAGTTGAAGTGACATGGAGAAGAAAGCCGTACACACACCTTGCATAACCCGTGCCACGAAATACCCTTCTAATCCTGTAAATCCGTACAATATCAACGCACAAGCATTGATAAAAAGAATGATACGTAATACTTTAATTGGGCCCACACGTGCAATAATTTGACCTGCCCATGGGCGAAATACCATCGCTGTGAGCATATAGGCACCCATGACAATACCGATAACAGAGTTTGTTGCACCTAAACTATGCCCTCTTAAAGGAATAAATACATTTAAAATTGCGTTTGCGCTAAAAAACATTAAGGTTAATATGTATAATCTTAGAAATGGCCAAGCCATGGCTCCTTTCATTGCCTCACTCCTTAAAATGTTAGTTGTTTATTAATCAATGCTGTTGTATAAGGATTACGACTTGAATGTAAATCGCATGTTTCTATGTGCTCCTCAATTTGACCATTTTTAAAAATGATTAACTGATCACACAAATAGGTAGCCGCCTGAATGTCGTGTGTAATAAAAATATAGCTTAGTTGTCGCGTTTGTCTTAATTTCTTTAACAAGTCTAATATTTGCGTCTGAATAGACATATCTAATGAACTAATCGCCTCATCAAATAAAATATATTGAGGATTCATGCATATAGCACGAGCAATGGCCACACGTTGCGCTTCACCACCGGATAACATGTTGGGATATTTATCTAAATACGCTTTCGTTAGTCCTACTTCTTCCAATAATTTAATCGCATCGATTTCCATCTCTTCTTGATGTTTCTTATCACATCGACACATCACTTCGAACATGATATTTCTAACTGTTTGAAATGGATGTAGCGATGACGTGTAATCTTGAAAGACTGCACTGATTTGATGACGCCTTACTTTCGCGCGATACATCGGTTGATCGTTAAGCGTAACACTTCCTTTATCAGGTCTTTCAATACCCAGAATCATTCGACTGAGGGTGGACTTCCCGCTTCCACTTTCTCCTATAATAGCGATACTTTCCCCGACTGGACATTCAAATGTTACATCTTTGACGATGCAGTGAGGCGCAGGATGGAACCATGATTTTTTACCGTATGACTTCTCAACATGTGTGATTTTGAGCATTGATTTCACCTCTCATCACCCTTTGAAAATGATCGCTCACTTTCTTTTTAGTGGATAATAAATATTTCGTATAAGCATGGCGTGGATGATGTAAGACGTCTTCTGTAGAACCGCTCTCAACGAGGCGACCTTCTTTCATTACAATGACACGCTCTGCAAGTTGATTAATTACAGTTAAATCATGTGATATAAAAATCATGGCACAATCAAAGTGACGTTTAATTTCTTGAAATGCTTCAAGTACATCGTATTGCGTAATCGTATCTAATGCTGTCGTAGGTTCATCCGCGATAATAAGTTTCGGTTTCAATGCTAAAGCCAATGCAATCATCAGTCGTTGCAACATACCACCTGACAACATATGAGGATATGCATTTAAGATGATTTCAGGTTGCTTTAAATTGATATACGTCATATATTTCACAAGCGTTTGTTTCACTTCTGTCTTCGTTAATGTCGTATGCGCACACATTGTTTCCATCATTTGCTTACCTACTTTTGCCGAGGGGTCAAATGCACGTGCACCATGTTGCATCACCATTGCAATATGCTTACCTCGTTGACTACGTAATTCCTTTTGAGATAAATGCATTAAATTTTCATTTTCAAAATAAATATCCCCTGACACACGAAGTCGTTCAGGATTTAAACCTAGTAAAGCTTTACACGTAATAGATTTACCGCTACCGCTTTCTCCAATTATCCCGAGCGTCTCGCCTCGTGCTACTTTAAAGTTCACTTCTTCTACAAGTGTGGTATGAGTCCAACCATCCGTAATTTGCAAGTTCTCGACAGATAATAACGTCATATAGACATCACACCTTTCTTCATGGCACGTCTCTTTTCCTTAGAAGTAATTCGTGGATCAATCGCAATTTGTAAGGCATCCGATAGGAAGTTAAAGGCCATAACAATAATGACGATAGCTATTCCTGTAGTTAATATCATTTCAGGATGTGTGAACATCACTTTGCGCGCTTCATTTAACATCATTCCCCATTCAGCTGTCGGGGCTTTTACGCCTAACCCTAAAAATGAAAACCCAGACATTTGCAATATCATTGAACACATTGAACTACTCGCAATAATAGCGATATCCGCGAGTGTTAAAGGCAAGATATGCTTTAGAATAATAGATGAATGGCTCATACCAATCGTTTTAGCAAATTTCACATGATCCGCTTCAGTATATTGCATCACGCTCGTACGAATAATACGACAAAACCATGCCCAACGCGTGAGTATAAATGCCAAAATAATATTCTCTACACCCATACCAAATACTGTAATTAATGCTAATGTCACAGCATAACTTGGAAATGCCAACATGACATCACAACAACGCATTATTAAAGCATCAATATAACCTCGGAAATATCCAGCTATCAATCCGAGAATTGCACCAATCACTACGGATATAAATAACGCGATAAACACATATAATAAACTCGGTCTGATGCCGTAAATCATTCGCGTTAACACATCACGTCCTAAGTGATCAGTGCCTAACCAATGCGACCAACTGATGCCAGCAAATTTATCTGAGGTGTTAATGTGATTAGGTTCATAATATGTAACGATAGGCGCGAATAAACCGAGCACGACATACAGTAAAATGATGCTCATCGCAATCACTGCACCTCTATCTTGCATTAAACGCTTTAAAATGATCATCTTGTCGCCTCCCTTAATTTAGGATTTAACATTGCGTTAATCATATCTGCTATCGTGTTAAACACAATGAATAATACAGCGACAATGAGTACATAGGCCTGAATAACTGGTAAATCATGTTCGACAATAGCTTTGAGACTTAATTGTCCTAACCCAGGCCATGCGAAGACATTTTCAATAACGACAAGCCCGCCCATAATCATAGGTACTGACATACAGAAGAGCGAGACGGCAACTTGTAGTGCATTACGTAAAACGTGTAAGAGCAATGTTATTGTATGTACACCACTGGCATTTAAATACAACACATAATCTTCATTCAGTTGTTCAATCATCGAGCGTCTCACATTTCTGAAATAAATGCCTGCATACGTCATCGTAACTACAAAGACAGGTAAGATATAGCTTTCAGGGCCTGTTAAACCAGACGTGGGTAAGAGATTTAGCTTTACTGATATATAGATAATGAGCATCGATGCTATCCAATAAGAAGGTAGTGCAGTTAAGAAGAACGCGACTGAACGTATCACACGATCAGTCAACTTTCCTCTTGTTAAAGCACTGATAAATCCTAATACAATAGATGTAATAATAACTGAAATACTTGAAATCAGTGTGAGTTTTAAAGTATTGAAAAAGGCAGGCCCTATACGTTCTGATACTGGATCTCCTGTAATATAGCTCGTACCAAATTTAAATTGTATCGCTTGAATAAGCCAATTTTTATATTGAATGAATATCGGTGCGTTTAATCCATACTTTTCATTAGTTTCAGCAATTAACTGTGGCGTAATGTTAGGCGTTCCTTGTGCATGTAAAATCGTGACAGCTGGATCTCCTTTGGTTAGATACGTCATCATAAATGTCATAAAACTCACTACAATCAATAGCGGGAACATGAGGACAAGACGTTTGAGTATTAACTTGGCCATCTAGATGCTCCCTTATTTATACTGCATCTCATTAAATGGGAGTTCGTATTGCGACTGAGTAAATGACACATGATCTAAATCTTTTGGCGCAACCACCGTCATTCTGCCATAAGAAACAGGAATAAATACGCCTTCATCATCGATACGCTTTAAGATTTTTTGGTACGCTTTAGAACGTTCTTTAGCATTTTGTATTTTGAAAGCTTCATCGATCTCTTTATATAAATCTGCTTTATTCTTAATGCCTGATGTCGCACTTTCATAACCTGTTTTAGTTTTAAATGCTGCAAGTGTACTTTGTGGATCATAGAGTAATCCCCACGTTTGATTAAACATTAAATCGTAATCTCCTGATGTTCGTCTTTCTGCAACTTTATCTGATGTTTCTCCATTAATGTTTAACTTGATGCCTAACTTTTTAAATTCAGCTTGTAAAAATTCTGCTTGTTCTTTTTGCTCAGAAGAACCTTTATCGTAATACATTGAGAGCGTGAGCGCTTTGCCGTCCTTTTCTCGTACATTGTTATCTTTAGACAATTTCCAACCCGCTTGATCCAGTAGCTTCTCGGCTTTTTTCGTATCATATTCGCGTGTTGGCATATTGAAGTTAATGTCTGTCACATTTTTCGCGAATAATTGCGTTGCTGGCTTTTCCTGACCGTCCAAGATGTCTTTAGAAATTTTATTTCGATTTACCATATGGCCTAATGCTTGGCGTACTGTTTTATCACTTACAGCACTGTCTTTTTTACCTGAATTGGCCACAATCATTTTCGTGTTCATCGGCTGACTTCGTTTAACTTGATATTGTCCTGTTTCTTTCAATTGATTTAAGCCGTCTTTGTCTAAACTGTCTGTTCCTCTATCATCAGTGAACGTAAAGTTCGTTTCACCTTTCTTCATTGATAAGAAGGCAGTCTCCCCGGCAGGCTTAACCTTTGCTTCGACTTTATTTAATTTAGATTTTTCACCCCAATATTCTTTGTTTTTATTAAATTCTGCGTACTCATCCTTTTTGTGCTGTCCCATTTTAAATGGTCCTGTACCATCGAATGATTTCACACCGTCTTTCGTTGTTCCATGTTTAAAATCTTTTGGAGATACAAAGACATATGGACGAGGCATCGCAAGTTCTGCTAATGCTGGTTGATACGCTTCCTTCAAATGAAGTTGCACCGTATATTTGTCTTTCACTTTAACGTTGTCGATGAGCGTTGATATCTTCAGCCATGAATGTAACTTCTTATTTTGTTGAACAGCATCTATATTTTTCTTTACTGCTTCGGCATCAAATTTTGTACCATCATGAAACGTCACATCATTTCTTAAATGAAATGTATACGTTTGTCCATCATCCGAAATATCCCATTTCTTAGCTAGTAGTGGTTTGATACCTTCCTTTGTATTTCTTACGAGTGGTTCATAAATCATACTCTCTGCTGACATTGAACCACCATAGACATGTGGATTCATATCGCCAATATCTTTCACTGTGGTATATGACAACGTCTTATGTTCTTTCTTTTCTTCTAGTTCTTTATTGCCACCACAACCTGTTAATATCAACCCTGATATCAGTAAAACTGTACTCATTCTTGTTATTTTGTTCATATCATTTCCTCTTTCTATGTTGAAGATGTTTACGTATGACGTATCGTGTGTTTTTGTAGTATCAATAAGGCGTATGACTTTATATTTAAGAATGCTTTTCCTTTAAAAATTGATTCACTAAGGCAATATCTTTGTCATACGCATGTGGATTAAATTGTGCCGATACACGTTGATGTGGATGTTGTGTTTGATAACTTTCGCAATATGCACGATATCGAGCTAAGAATTGATCAATCATTGGTGTTTGAACACCAAGCGACCTTCCGATTGCCTGAATGATTGATGTTCGGTAGCTGTCTTCACTTGGCATTCTTGGAATATGCATCGTATCTCGTTCATCAACCTCAATTTGTTTATATGGAACCGCTGAAAAATCAAAATAGTTCCCCTTTTCATCAGGTTGCGAAAATGGATCAATTAAAATGGCGGTATAGCGAACGTATAATAGATATTCTTGATGTATAGAGGGTAACTGTTCAAAATGGTCAATCTCCCATTCACTCATTGTTTCCGATCGCACTGGATAATTTTCCTTTACCATAAATTTCAAAAGATTGACTGACGGCACACTTAATTTGTCTAAAATGGTCATCATTTCCTGCCACATTTGACGCATTTCACGGATTAATGTCATCGTAATTGGTCCTTCAGGAAATAGTTTATAAACATATACAGGTACTGAGGTGCCTTCAAATATTGCATGTAATGAAAAGTCATTCATAAACAGTGCGGGGTGCACATAGAGTGAGCTATTATGTATCTCAGCTTGTAATGGTGTGTCCATTACTGTGAGTTGAATTTTTAATTGTTCAAAGCACGTTTTAATGCGCTCAATCAAATTAGAGTGTGCGTGGTTAGAACCTACATACAATTTGGATTTGACTCCTGTCGTAAGCACCTTATGCGGTTGTTCCGCATCTATTATTCGTGTATCTCCTAAATATGTTGAAAATGAAATCACCTCTACGTCTGGGTTCACTTCTAACATGATTTGTTCAATCAACATGTGCGATCCCAAAGTTGGAGAGACCAAGATGATGTGTTTCGCCCGTTGTAATGTAGATGTTGCGAGTTGTTCAAGTATTGGACGATACGCATCTGCGGTACACGCCATGATTAACGTATTGTATTCTTGATCCACATCTTTAATATCTTTAAAAAATTGATGAACTTTGAATTGTCCTGAAAGTTGATGATGCGCGTCATTTTGAGTGGAAACTTGGAAATATCCTTCACTTTGATACGCATCATACACACGTTGCGACTTAATAGACGTCTTTGCGCGACTCACAATATCAATGTTGCCATCCGTCACTTGATGGCATATTTGTGCAAGTTGAATGGCTACAGGGCCACTCCCTACAATTAATGTATTAGACATTTGCAGCCTCCTCTTTAACAGACGCTTTGCGATAGAGGGCAATATCAAATATTTGATCAGGTCTTGTTTGTTGAGAGACACAATACCAATGTTTGTCATCCGTTTTCTGAGATGGATAATTAAATAATGATTTCATTCCATCGCCATAACGCATGGCGACTACAACATTGTCATTCGTCAATTCATATAATTGGTCTAAGATGTCATATTTAATCGGAATGGTTGAGCTGAAAATAATGTGCGTAATATCATGTGTGTCTTCCAATTGATCGACCGTTTGATGCGTGATTTCAATATCTTCATTTGGCGCAAGTACCTTCACGATACGTTGTCCTAAATCTAAAGCTTGAGGATCGATATCGATGCCAATCACAGCCGCTCCCGTTTCTTTAGCTACTTGGATGAGCGTCATTGGATAAGCACCTGAACCTACAAGCAATAATTTATCTTCTTTCTTAATACGACATTGACCAAATTCCTCGTTAATACAATGTTCAATATTATCGAAATAACCAGAGGTAGACGCCCTTCCGTCTAACAACCGCTTAGCGCGTATCACTTCTACTTGTTTGACGCACTGTGCAGTAATATCTTGAAGTTGTTGCGTTAACCTTTCTTTCGCTTCCTTATCGTTCCATGAATCGAATTGATGTTGCGCAATCGGGCTTAATATCAATTGACTATATCGATCAACCAATGTTTCTAGCTCATCAATGTATTGCTCATCTTTTCGCACTTGTTTATATAATGTTTCAAATTGGCTTAAGTATGTTTGTAATCGATGCTCTATATCATGCTTTAAGTTCATAAGTATGTCTTCGTCTCCTGTTCTATATATGCTTGTCCTGTTGCGACAGTTGAAACTTGACCTTTAATAGATGTTAAATAACCCATTTGTTCATTAAATGTTGATGAAACTAGAATGCTCCCACCCGGTTGGTTCACCTTGAAATCATTGCTCGCTTGATTTGTTCGATACTGTTGAAACACACCAATCGAAGCCGCCCCTGAGCCACAGCTATTTTCCCAAATTAAACTTTGCACCTCAGGTATATAAATGAGTGGTTGTAAAAACTGGTGCTGCGTGTCAAATAACATGACACCAATGGTTTTATAATTAACGTTCCATCGTTGTGTCCTCACAAATTGTTCTACTTGTTGTTTAAAAGACACCGAAATATCTCGCGTTGGAACGACAAAATGTATGTAAGATTCATAAGTTAGTTCAAGTACGTGATATAGTTGTCCTGCAATGACTAATTGTCTTGGTGTGATTTGTTGTACTTGAGGCATTCCCACTTCGTAACATCGATGGTTATGAACCTTACAAGGTACGAGCTGAGAATATCCTGATACTTTCAACTGACATTGCGAATGTTGTAACAGTTGATGCTCTTGCAAATAATGAATGTATGACATCGTAGCATTCCCGCAAAATTCATTCCCACTCATCACTAAATGATATGTTTCCCAATTATTGTGATTCGTAGATTCTATAAAACCAACTTGTTCACAGCAAACATGTGTCGTTGCCATTAATTGATTGGCAATTGTTGCGTATTCATTTGGATGATGTTTTGAGTGAACAAGAATGGTCATATTCCCCGACGGATTATACTTTGAAAATTCAATCACCTGACGATGCATATGACACTCCTTTGTGTTGTGGATTCTCTTTTAAAGCTACTGTCACAAATAGTTGCACCTGTAACTATCAGCAACTTTAAAATAGTTGTACAAAATAAATCGTAACTATTACGATTTGAAGATTATAGTATACGAGTAGGACCATATTGTCAATATAATTGATAATAAATTTCAATTAGTGAAGGGAGGAATGTGGATTGAACGAGAATTGAGGAGTTATGAGAAGACTTATACTAGAAGAAAATATTGAATTTATATCCAAGTATAAATAAAATTATTAAATTTCTGAGTTTTTGTAAACTGGAGAAATATTTTAAAGAGAGGAAAGCAAGTATATAAACCACAAAATTATTTTTTCTTATTATCATTAATTCCTAAAGAATTTATTGATTTAGTAAGATTTAAGAAATACACTATTTTATATAATTTAAGGGTTTTATTTATACTTCAAAATTCATATTCGATTGGTTGACAAATTAATAGATTATCAATAATTATCTTCTCCTTTTTGATATTATTTTTTACTATACTTTTAGTGATTTTAATATTTACTCTTCTAATAAATAGTAATAGCTAAGAACTTTCATCATTAAAAGTTAAAAATTGCAAAAACTCCCCTCAATATTACATTTTAATATGTTTATCAAGAGGGGAGCAGATTACTTTAATTATTTTTTTAAATGTTTTTTAGCCAAAGAAAAGGTCCTATTGCTAAATCAGGCCTAAACATTAGTTTTAACATTGATAATTTCACCTTCTTAAATATAATATCTATATTTTCGAGTGGTTTTCACTGCTTCTTAAGAATATGTCTTCCAAGGATAATTCTTCTAAATCTACTTTGAAAACATCAATATCTAACGAAACATATAATCTTACGATATCTGGGATAATGTTTTTATCCTTAAATTTTAATTTCGTCCAACTACGATCAATTTTTATATCTTTCATATTAATATTTAAATTTCTCAATCCTTCTTCTAATACATCTTTTTTATTATCATTTAAATCATTGTGATGTATTTCTAAAGATAAGTTATCCTCGTAAGTTTCTCTTAATTTTTCTAGGTCTCCTTGTATTTCAATGTTGCCCTCTTTCATAATAGCCATTTCATCACACAATTTTTGGATTTCATCCAAATTATGGGATGTTATAAATACTGTAGTTCCTTCTTTTGCTATTTTATTTATTAATTTATGTATAGATAGAATTGAGTTAGCATCGACTCCTGATGTAGGTTCATCCAAAAATAGAATTTTTGGTTTGTTTACTATTGCTTGAATTATTCCTAATTTCTTTTTCATGCCAAAAGAATATTTTTTGACCTTTAAATTTAATCCTTTTTCTAATCCAATTGATTTAAAAAGATTTTCAATTTCCCTTTCAGAAATATTAAGATTTAAAATTCTGCAAAAGTACTTTACGTGAGCCTTTCCAGTCATATCATTATAAAAAGCAGAATAATCTGGTAAAACTCCAATTTCATTCTTATTTTTGACATTTAATGTGTAAGTACCATTTGAAGGTTTACATAACCCAGTTACCATATTTATAAAAGTGGATTTTCCTGCTCCATTATGACCTAAAAATCCAAATATAGTCCCTTCCTTTACGGCTAAATTCACATTATTTACTACTTTCTTATTTTGATATTTTTTAGTTAAATTTTTAGTTTCGATTGCGTTCATTATAAATCCCTCTTTTTAAATAAATATAAACTAATTATTATAAAGACAATTGGAAAAACAATTGTTGCAAAAGGAATAAACTTATCATCCTTAAAATAGTAAAAGTAAGGAGTAATATAGCTATAAAGTTTCAACCATATATTACTAGAATTTGTACACCAAAAACCTAATACCGTCATTACCAACGATAATGCTATTCCTAAAAAATTAGTTAAAATTGTATTATCGATAGCAACTGATAATAATGTTGCAAGAGCTAGAAAATAACTAACAAAAGCTAAACATTGCATAAATTCTAAAAAGTAAAAATGATGAGAATAAAAAACTAATAAAAGTGTAGTTATAAACAAACAAACAAACCAAAAAAGTAATGCTCCTAGAAATTTACCTAGTAAAATATTATTTCTATTAGTTTTTGTTGCCAAGAATCGAATTGTTCTATTTTTAATCTCCTCATTAATGATATTGTGTGAAAGTGTAAAAATAAACAAGGGACTGGTTAAAATAACAGTGAAAAATAAAGCTATCTGAAATGGTGTTTTATTTATTCCTATAACGCTACTAACCTGATCACCAAACACACTTAATAATTTTGCTATACCTAGTGATATAGATATCATTATTAAAATTATAAGAATCGATTTTACACTTTTAAATAACGAAAGAAATTCTTTTCGAGCTATAGAAAACATTAAATTCCTCCTCCAAATTAAACATTATCAAAAAATGTTTGCATTTATTTTATTTTTACTTTAACATTATTCAATGCGGGAGGGAAATCATGAAAAGAGATATACCACATTGGTTAATGGAACTTGATAATAGTGATATGGAATTTATACGTAAATTTATCATTAGTTCTGGCTCTTTGAAAAAGTTAGCTAAAGAATATAATATATCTTATCCTACAGTTAGGATAAGATTGGATAACTTGATTCAAAAAATCGAAGTTTCTGAAAAACAAGATGTTCCAATGGTTAGTTTTTTAAAGAAACTTGCAATTGATAATCGTCTTTCCTTGGAAACTGCAGAATTAATTATCAATAAGTATAATCAAGAAAGGAGCGATAACTAATGCCAGATATAACATCATTCATTGTTATATTCATTTTCTGTGCATTACAATATTTTATCTCACGTTTAAAATGGGGTATCCTAGGTATAATCATCCCAATTATTTATGTAGTAGCAATGTTTTATGCTCATTCTATCGGGAAAATAAATAACACAACAGTATTTGTAGTACTACTTGTAGCTGGTGTTATTATATTAATTATTGAATGGGTAAACGCTCGTAAAGATAGAGCCAAAAAACACTCTGACGAATTAGATAAAATGAGAAAAAAAGATTTATAAAAAATAGGAGGGGGGGCCTCCCCTCCTATTGAAGAATTTTATCTCCAACCAACTGCGTGATAAACCCAGTCTTTAATTTGCTCATAAGTCGCTCCTTGAGAAACCCATTTCGCAATTTTTTTGACATGGCTTGCTGCCCATCTGTAAGCCTTTCCAGCAAAACTTCTAATAATATTCCATACAATACTCATAAAACAATACCTCCTGATTAATAGATTAATGATGACGGTTTCATTACCGCCATCATTAATCTATCATTTTATATATTGTTTTACAATGTTATTTACAAAAATTTAAAATATAAAAAATATTGGTGGTGTTAATAATCAAAATGTTTTTAAATAAACTATCTCCAAAAGCATTGATTTATTGGAGAATAAAAGATAGTTTTTCTTATTCAATAATCTTAATTATAATTATTTTTATAAGGATATGTATGAATATTATTTTCAAAATTGAATGGATTAATTGGATAACAGATTCTTTAATATTATTTTTAGTGTTCATGTTTTTAATAGAATTTTTTATTATTCCTAAATATAAATTAAAACGTTGGAGATATGGTATAGATGATAGAAGTGTTCACATAAGCTACGGCGGTGCAATAAGGAAAACCTATAAACAAATCCCTTTAAACAAAATTTATTACATAAAAAAGTCGCAAAATATTATTTCTAAAAAATTAAATATTTACACAGTGAATATTGGCACTTTAGCAAACGTTCATAAAATCCCTGCATTATCTAAAGATAAAGCTAATATTCTATGTGAAATGGTTATGCAATTTCAAAATAATACAAAAGTAGAGGATTCGGATAGTAATGAAACTATTAAACAATAAAAATTTTAATAGACTTCCCCTAGTTTTTCTTTTGCTAAAATTATATAAGATATTAAAAGAAAGTTTTTTTGTGTATATTTTCTTTTTATCCATATTCAATTTATTAAACTTTACATATATAAAATCGTATGTAATAGTTCTTTTTATTTTAGTATTCCGAATTTTGAACGCTTTTTTTTATTGGATAAGTTTTAGATATAAGATCAGCCATTTAGGTATTGAAATTAAAAAAGGCATTATTAATACTTCTTCAAATTACATATCTATTGAAAAAATTAAAGAAGTTAATGAACATAAAACTCTCTTATATAGATTAATTAACGGAAGTATGATTTATATTTATACAGATGAACAAGGAAAAGATGGGAAAGTAAAATTAGATTATGTCAGTTCGGTTGAAGCTCAAAGAATTAAAAAAGTATTAAATAAAGATGAAAATTTAGAATGGTCAGATGAGAAATCATACACATATATATCCTCTAGAAAAGACATGTTGATTTCATCAATCTCACCCATTAGTATATTGATGTTCACTCTCTTTCTTCAATCTATTTTAGAAAATCTAGATAAATATTTACATTTAAAATTGCCTTTGCAATCATATAACGAAATATTAAAAAACAATATAATTTTAATTTTAATATTTATCTTACTATATTTTATAATCTCTTGTTTATACATATATATACGTACTTATATGAGATTTGGAGAATATAAATTATCTCATAATCAGAAAGAAATATTTATTGAAAAAGGGTTTGTAAACAAAAGCAATTTAATATTATCAAAAGATCGCATACAAGCTCTAGTTATAAAATGGTCATTAATACAAAAAATTTTTGGTATTATGAAAATCGAAGTAATCACTAGTAATGATGAAAATGACGATGAAAATAACTTAAAGTCTAATTTACTTGTCCCCTTTATACACAAACGTCATATTAGTAGTTTACTTTCAGAATTATTACCTGATTTTGATATAAATATAAAATTATGTAAATTACATAAAATTACATTAATTAACAAAATTTTAGTACCTACAGCTTTTTTAACTTTAATTTATTTAGTTATAGATAAATTTTTAAAAAGTTTTGAATTAATTTATATAGTTTTTGCACTGTTAGTTATTTTAGGAAAATTTTTAGAAGGTCTTTTTAGTAAATACTATTTTAATAGTAGATGTATTTATTATAAAAAATCTAATTTAATTACTACTCTCACGATAATTCCAACTTATAGGATTGAAGAGTATCGATTAAATCAAAACTATATACAACGTCAATTAGGATTATTTAGTTACGAATTTATCATTAGAGAAGGGCCATTTAAAAGGCTGAAAATTTTAAATATACCTCTCAAGAATAATCATTCACATATTCAGAAGATGCTCAAAATTTTCAAATAAAATTTATAAAAAAGCTATAAAATTAATCACTTAAGATTGTAGATAACCATAAGTTTAACTGAAAATCATACTTAAAAATATTCCTCAATAATAGATTGATTAAAATATGACTTAACCTATACTACCAATGGAAACTTCAGTAATTATTTCTAATCATGAAATAACACATTAGAATTGATATAATCGATACCTCTTTAGATAAAGAAATCGAATATTTAAATCATTATATTGACTCTGAAAATTTTACTAAATTAAAAAAGTAAACACGTAAAAAGCGGAATCAAATTCAAAAATTAATGAGATATTATAATTGGGCACCTTTCAAAGCCAGCACACTCATCTACATCCAACCTATTTGAATACTCATGAATCATGTTTTATCTAGTTCTAACATGTCGCCTTTAAAGGTATTTAACACATAGGAATCATGTGAGATGATAATTAACTTTGTATTGTTAAGTGACTTTAACATGTCTAATATCGTCTCTTCACTTATCACATCTAAATTAGTTGTTGCTTCATCTAGAATCAATACTTGAGGTTCAACGATAAGTGCTTTAGCTATCCAAACTCTTTGAAATTGTCCCCCACTTAATGTTTCAATACGTTGCTTTAAAATCTCTTTAGGTAACATGCACTTTTCAATCACTGTAGCGATTCGATCTTGATAACTTGCTTTATCAAATTTGTAATTGATTAATGGCTCTTTTAATGTGTATTCTACGGTCTTTCGCCCATTTAACGTATCACGTTGATATTGAGGGACATACTGTATGTCTTTCATCCATGCTTTATCTGTAAAATCCTCTTTAGCTGTTCCATTAAAAGTCATGTATCCAGAATAATCTGAGTCTAACCCAGCAATTATTTTTGCTAATGTAGATTTACCGCTTCCGCTTTTTCCACAAATTAATAAATACTGTCCTGTCATATTAAAAGAAATACATTCAAAAATTACTTTATGATTAATATATTTGGATAATTGGTTAACTTTAAGCATCGTTTCGTCTCCGTTGCGCAATAGAAATTAATTTTTTAGTATAATCATGCTTCGGATTTTCTATAATTGTGGTAGCTTTTCCAGATTCAATGATTTCACCGTGTTGCATCATACTGATATGCGTGGCATACGTGCGAACTAAGTTTAAATCATGTGTCACAAAAATGATGGTCATATTGTAGCGATTAACAGCATCAATTAAATAACGCATAAATTTATCGCTGTTCTCCTTATCTAATGCACTCGTTGGCTCGTCCAATACTAAGCACTCGGGTTGTCTTATTAATGACATGATGAAGGCAACTCTTTGCGCCATACCCCCACTTAATTCAAACGGATAATAATTCAGTAATTCCTCGCCATTGTCGAACCCAAGCATTTGTAACATCTGTACGACTTCAGTTTTGCGTTGTTGTTGTGACAAATTGGATTGTGTTGCTTCATATAAATATTGAAAATGCTTCTCCAATGTCATGTTTTGAAACAAATTACTATGTACATCTTGAAACATGGCATCTGTTTTATCTAAATTAATTTCAACATGTCCTTCGTATGTTAAAGACGCCTTTTCCATACCAAGAATTGTACGTGTTAATAAAGATTTACCGCTCCCACTTTCTCCAATAATACAGTGAAAATTACCACGGCCTACATCTAAAGCTACTGATTTAATCAAAGGTTGTTCGCTATGATAAATATTTAATTCTTCAACTTTTAATATATGATTTATTTCATTATCTTTTTGTTGATGATTTGGAATAATAAGGCATAACCTCCTAAAAGTAAGCCAGGAAAGAAAAAGAGCCACGGGGCACCATTGAAATAGCTTTTGCCATCAAACAAAATTGTACCTAATTCAGGTGTAGGTGGTTGAATGCCGAGACCTAAAAAGGCAAGTCCTGAAATACTTAACATAATTTTCCCAAAATCGGCAGTGACTAAAGCCAATATGTTACTGACTAAGTGCGGAATTATATGTGTCACCGTTGTTTTAAATATGGAATTTCCACTTAATACTGCATAAGTAATAAACGGTCTTTTCTGAATATCACGAGTTAAATTTCTAAAATAACGTAAATATCGGCCGACCCAGCCTAAGGTCAGCGCAAAGATCAGGCCCATCATTGAATTACTCATTAAACTGAGTATAACTAAGGCGATGATGAAAGAAGGAATGGCTAGTAACATATCAGCAATAAACATACATCCTTTATCTATCCATTTCCTTTCAATACCAGCTACAAGGCCTAATGTTAAACCAATTAAAATACTTAGTACCATAACGATAGCTGTTAAACCTAGCGTCACACCACTACCAATAAGCAATCTTGTAAAAAAGTCTCTCCCAAGTTGATCTGTACCTAATACGTGTTTAAGATTAGGCGCTTGTAATGCATGAGTGCTATCTGTCCCTGCTGTATTCACAATTATGCATAAACTTACCATGACACATCCTATTAAAGTCATTGCTAAATATCGTTTTAAGTGCTGTGTCATACTACGCGCCTCTTCCTATCTTTCTATGGTCATTTTGCCGTTTTTGAATTCTGGGTTCATTGTGCAAAATAATTAGGTCCCCGATATAATTCGTCATCATTATGGTAACGATGACGATAACAACTATGCCTTGAATGACGGGATAATCACGCTGATTTATCGCAGTTATTAACAACTTGCCTATTCCAGACATACTGAAAATGACTTCTAAAATCACTGCTTTACCAAATAAATGTATAACACTATTAATTGAAATGGTCATCAATGGTGCAAATATGTCTTTAATTTGTATGAACATACGTGCTTTTAACTTAAATCGTCTTAATAAAGCAAGTTGGTATGCATCTTTATCCAAAGTTTCTTCGATAAGATGTGATGTCATTAGAAGAATATGACACCCGTCTATCATGACAATCGTAATAATTGGAAGTAGAAAATGTCTCCATGAATCACTTCCTACAAAAGGTACAAGGTGCCATTGAACACCTAAATAATAAATTAAAAGTATCGCAATCCAATATTCAGGCATGGATGTCATCACTTGAGCAATGCCTCGAACTACACGTGACAACCGACTAAGTGGATGTATACCAATGTAATATCCAATCAAAAATCCAAATGGCAGAAGAATACTTGCAGAAACCATAATTAACGTTAGCGTTGGTGCTAAAGACTCCAATATCATAGAAGTCACTGGTTCATGTGTACTAAAACTGTAGCCTAAATTACCTGTGAGTGCATGGCCCAGCCAATCGAGATATCTCAACAACATATGATGACCGAGTCCAAGATGATGTTGAGCTAATTCAATATTTTCTTCAGTAATAGATGTGTAACCATGTCGTTGTAAATAGAGAATTGCTGGATTGCCAGAGGTCTTTTCAACTAAGACAAAGATAATGAAAGAACTTACTACCAAATAAAGTAGTAATCTAAATGTGCGTTTAAGCATCATTATTCATTAACTTTCAACGTCTTATAGTCTATAGGTGCGTCTGTTAGACCTGAAAATTTAAATGATTTCACTTTATCACTCACCACAAATGTCTCGTTTGGATAGGCAATGGGCACACCATAATATTGTTGATTAAAGTGTTTGAATATATCATTAAAGGCACGTTGTTGCGCAGCTTTAGATGTTTGAGTTGGAAAATTATCTAGTTGTTTCGTTAACGTTGAGTCATTAGCCAGCACACCTGGTTTCCCGCCCGCATTCTTAAAGACTGAATTCATGAAATTATATGGCATTAAAGCATCTGAGTATGTTCTATAAAAGATAAGGTCATAATCTTTCTTAGTCCATAATGTATCGTAATAGGTTTGAGCATCTAACGTTTTAATATTCAATTGAATTCCAGCTTGTTTCAAATGACGCTGTACTTTCTCTGCTTGGTCTTTCCAATTTGGAAATTCTGCTGTTTGAATAGCTAAGTTCAACTTGAGTGTTTTTCCATCCTTCTCAAAATAACCATCTTTATTCTTCTTATAACCTTTACTCTGAAGTAACTTCTTAGCTTCTTGTACATTGTATACGTGGTCTTCTTGATTATCTTTATTCACGTATTGCACGCTATTCTGGAAAATGCCTTTCATTTGCTTATCAGACAACTGCTTAGTGTCAATACTTTTACTGATTGCTTCACGAATCGCACGTTTCTTTAATACCGGGTTATTAGGATTGAAAGCCATGAAATGACTCACAGTACTTGAGGCCTCTTCCACTTTTAAATTCTTATTCTTCTTATCTTGTTGAATCTGTTGTTCTGACAGCATACCTAATGCACCGCCGGATATGTCTACTGAGCCACTTTGAATCGCTGAATTCCTTGAGTCACCGTCTTCAATAGTTTGAAATGCTAATTTATAATGGACAGGATGATTATGCTCAAAATGTTGATTAGGCTTTAATGTCGTTTTTTCCTTGCCACTATGATCGACGACAAACGCTCCTGTGCCAATCGCTTTTTTAAATTTGCCAGTGACTTTATTACCTTCAACAGAATGTGGACTCATAATACGTAAAGGTCGCACTTGTGTTAATTCATTGAGAACTTGATTAGATGGAGATTTTAATTTGATTTGAACAACGTGGTCATTTTTTACTACTACTTTGTCCAATTTTTGTAAGGTTTCAACAGTCGTATTCTTGTTCATCGCCTTTGCGCGATCAATTGAGAATTTCACTGCTTTGGCATTGAGTGGTGAGCCGTCAGAGAATTTAATATTTTTCTTCAAATGGAATTCATACACTTTACCGGAATGATCAACAGACCACTTCTCGGCTAATCCTGCTTTAACTCCTTTATGCTTATCATATTTGACTAATGGTTCGTAAACTGCACTATACAATGGCATGGCAGCATCATAACCTTGTGCGTCTAATTGATCTGCCTTTGCTTCTGTAGGTAATGAGACCGTCACTTGTTTCCCGTCTTTTGATGAATGCCCACAACCTGCTAATAACAACGTTGCACTTGCAGTTAATGTCATTAATAGTCTCTTTTTCATTCATTAATGCCTTCTTTCAAAGTCGCTTTGATTAAAAATGATTCCTCATAAAGCGTGCGTAAATAATCATTAGGTGTTAAGAAAAAGTCGTTGTAATGCGTTAAATCAATCACATCAGGTACGGTTTCTTTCATTACAGCAACTTCAAATCCCGCTTCAACAAAACTATCAACGATATACTTGAGCGAATGATTTTGAGAAGGCGTGGCACCATATTGATTAATCGTGTCATCCATATATTGGCGACTTGGATTGTTCGTTAAATCTGCAAACGTTGCATAATATACCCCATTGGGTTTCAGTACTGCTTTTAAATCTCTAGCATGTTGAGGCACATCCTCTATTAAATAAAGTACGGATGTACTGATGGCAGTATCATAAGTTTTACCAGTTTCTTGTGGCCGATCAGTTAAAAAATATGTAAGTGGTCTATTCCCTTTATACGCTTCAGCCTTTTCAAGTGAAAGACGTGCTAAATCGATACCAACACCTTCTTTAAACGGTGTTACGTCGTATAATTTCCGCAAAAATCCTCCTTGATTGCACCCAAAATCTAAAATCGTTTTATTCTTAATATCAGTTATATCTAACATTTGTATCGTTCTTTCCCAAGCTTCTTGGTGGTCACGAGCCATATCGACATCAGTTTCTTGCCCTTTTTGCCACCAAACTTCATAACTTTTAGTCATTTCAATCTCCTTAATGTTTATAAATCGTAATTATTACGTTTTAACATCATACTACAGTATTTGAGATTACACAATAAGAATTTGAGGAAACAGATTTTACAATGAATATTAAATTACGGAGATTTTTAATTGAGGAATTGAGTTAGTCACTGATTTTTATCGAATCGTGTCACTGTTCTATTTACTATATAAAACTTAGGTACGATTAATCTTTGGGGCGTATAACAATCTATAATATTTGAACAATAGGGTTATGATTTTAGACTTAATCGTTAAAATTTATAACTTTTAAATTAATTTACTAAATAGTCTTTATTTTATATAAAATAAAGTGTAATATGTAATTGTAATTATCTATTCCTTCACTAATAAAGTTAAAGTCTTATTTAATAAAGGGGACGTTTAGGGATGTTAAAGCTGAATAATGAGTTGTTTAGTCTAATAAAAAGGTATGGGGAATGTAAAAATTTTAAATACAATGAAATTTTTCATTTAAATAATGAAGGGAATTTTTTATATGCTTTCGAAAGAGGAGTGGCTTTTTTAAAGCAAACAGATGTCACTGGTAAAGTTCTATTATCAAAAATCTGTAAAAAAGGAAGCATTTATGTAGAAACTATTGATGATTTCAGTCAATTTCAAATAAACTACCAGTTATTCTTCAAACAAAATACTACTTTATACCAAGTCTCAATTAATAAATTAAGGGAAAATATTGATAACGACTATCTTAATACATTAATTTTGAAATATACACATAATGAAATTAGAAAAAGAGAGTTAACTTTAAGAGATTATACTTTTTATGGTAAAAAAGGAACGATTCTTTCTAATCTAGTTCGATTGGCCAATTCTTTTGGAAAAATATTTAAAAATGGAACGATATTAATAGATGTTAAATTAACACATGAGGATCTCTCACAATTATGTGGTATGAGTAGAGAAAGAATAACCAAAACAATATCTAAATTAAAAAGCGATAACATTCTAGATTATGATAAAAAACGCAAAAAGTTTATCATCTTAGATTTAGAATCAATTAAAGATCAAATTAACTGTGAAGAGTGTCCTTTAAACTTTTGTAATATCTGTTAATTTTCTAATAAAACTTAAGCGACTAGATAAATATATTATTATTGAAAAAACTACTAAAAATAATTGTTCCTCTACTGACAGTAAACATAAAATAACCGTACTTACAAACAGTAAAACTAAATATCTAGTGAAGCGTTTATTGATAATATTTTTAATAAAATTAGAACTATAATAAAAGGTACTTACAAAAGTAAATATATACAATAATATAACAAGCAATAAAGGTAGTTTTAATGAAAAGTGGTTTGAAATCTTTAAGCCTATCCCTATTAGTAAAATAATAGGTACGATACCTTTATAAATAAAATTGCCACTAGGAATTTCTATACTTTTTTTGAATTTTTCCATATCAAAATCCTTTTTGTCTCTTTCTTTTAAAAATTTTTCATTAATATAATTAATCTGCTTTATCCTACTATTAATATACATATAAAATGGAACTACAATAAGCGTAATTGTTACAGATATACACGCAAATTCTGCCCACGAATTTTTAATAATAAAAAGCGTTATCCAATAATCAATATATTTATTAATGCCGAAAATATAATAAATGCCTAACATTACCAATACTACAATAAGAAATTTATATTTTGACTTCATGATAACTCCCCCTTAAGTTCATTTATTAAATCCAATAATCTTTCACTTTCACATATATTTTGTATTATCGTGAAAAAATTATTGTGCAGTTTCCAAAACTCTACAATATTTTTTATTTCAACAACTGCACTCATTTTATCTAAAATATCTTTATAGATGTTATCAATCATCCTATTATCTTTCTCAAGTAGAGTAATGTTTTCTATTAATTGTTTCTTTTCACCATAATATAGGAATTGATTATTATAATATACTAAAGACTTGTTATTAGCGATATTTAATAAAAGGATTTTTAGAAAAAGCACTTCTTCGGTCCCTTGTATTTCACACTCTCCATCCTTCGTAATAATCTTCTTTTTGGTAACATCATTATGATAATTACTAAAGTTGTTATCTTTGGTGAATTTAATATCTCCAACAACATAAACACTCATATTATCTTTATCATAAAATTTTTCAGATAGCTTATGTAAATCATGAAATGAAATTTGATTAATATCTTTTTCAGTTCCTAGTATTCGGTCTCTTATGATATTAAGTTTTATATCATGAGATTGAATACTTTTATATCCTTTTATTTCATTAATTACTACTTTCTTTTCTTTTTCAAAACTCTTTTTTGAATAATCATGGTTTTTCAAATACTTTAATAATATATTTAAAGCATCCTCTGACATATGAGGAGCGCAAAAAAATGTAAAATAAGTATTTTTTTCACTAGTAGTAGCATTTAAGACAATACTTAGATTTTTCATTTCTTCATAAAGATGATTATCACCTATCCAAAATTTCATATGTTCCAAAAAATGAGCATATCCTATTTGACTATCCAACCCTCCAAAATTAATCTTTACACTAATACAATTAATATATGCGTTTTTTATATGAAAACCTAAGCCACTAAGCTCCGCAAATTTAATTTTCATAATATTGTTATCTAATCCTCTTAACATAGAATCACCCTTCATCTAAAGCGATAAATGTCATATTTTTAACCATGCTATTAAATTCTAAGTAGTTAAGTTTTTTTATATCATGAAATGGATGGGCAAACTTTTTATATTTTTGTCCTAACTTAAATAAATAGAAGTTATAACCGTATTGTTTGTCTAATAAAAACCTTAATTCGGTATCTAAAAAAGTTTTAATACTTTCAAATTCTTCAATATTCAACCACAAATTTTTCATTATTTTTTTCACACTATTTTTAATATCATTTTTTTCCTTAACATCTGAGCTAAAATGTATAAAAAATAGATTACATTCATTATCAAAATATGAACTGAAATGGTAAAGTTGATAAGCCTTTATTCTAAGTTCTTCAAACAACTTTGAATGTCCATAATGAGAAAGATAAGCTTGTAATAAATTACCATAAAAGCATGTATCCTCGATACAATTAGCTTTAATACTCCAACAGAGGGTATAAAAAGGGTGGTTATCTAATCCTATTTCAGAAATGTTATTTCTTACTTTAAGGTTATTATTGAGATTATAATTGTTATGTATAATAGGATTATCTATTCTAATGAAATTGTTATAGTGAGTATACTTATATTCATAATTCTTTAAAGTGACATCATCGATATCTTTCTTTTGCAGATCTACTAAATAAAATTCTTCTACTTTTCCATATCTATATTTTCCATATATATCGTCTAGACCAAGAATTTCTTTGTATTCATTCCTATGAATGTTAAACGGACTTAATTGATACTGCTTTATCTTTTCTTTTAAACTCATTTTTGCTTTATCTTTTGCTTCATTTAATTCTTCTACTGTGAAATGGCAATTACCATAATTATTATCTAAATTTAAGATACTATATAACCAGAAAAACTGATTATTATAACAAATTAAGTTAGTATACCTTCTACATTTATAGGAATCTAATTTCCCGAATAATTCGTTAAACGTGTAGGATAACAGTTGATAATAATTTAGTTTACTTAAGTTCATTTTTGGTAGTTGTTCTATTTCCATAGTCGAATTATATATAGAAGATTTAACATTTTTAATGCAGAAAGACAAAATAATCACTCCTATTAGACTTAACTTTATTTAAAACAAAAATCACAAGTATTAAAGGGAGTGTAATCCAAATACTATAGGTTAAGGCCATATATATATATGGTATTAAAATGATTAAAGAAATATATTTTTTCGGATTTTTCCATATATCCTGTTTAGATGACCAATTTAATATAGGAAACTTTTGATCAAATTTTAATCTAAAATATGCACAAAAAAGCATAGTTATATATATGTTAATAACTTTTAAATCTACGTTATGTCTAATTAATGAGAATATCACTATACTTATTGTTAACATTGTTAACATTAAAATGAGACATATAAAAAATTTAATTAAAAACACTTTGTGCTTATTTATAGGTAAATATACATATACTCTTTGATAATTTTTATCGGTTGAAAACAATAAATAAACTGGACTCATCGCTAGTATAATTATCATGATTAAAAAGTAATTAATATTTGGGTCTATATTTTTAATAGAATTTAAATTAAATGTCAGTATAGCGGTAAAAATTACTGCTATGACACTATTAATCCAGTTACTTTTATCAGAAACCCATTTTTTTATTTCAATTTTTAATAGTGATACTTTTTCTTTTTTTTCAACAGATTTATTAACCTTTTTGTTTTCTAGCAACTTAATACCATCAAAATAAACATAAATTAAACTTATCATTATAATTATTAATAAAGAGCTAAGTACTAGTGGTGACAATGACACTAATAATAAGAGAATCGTAAGAATTATCTTTTTCAACAAATCAGTTGTTTCAAAAAAAATAATTACACAACTAAATGTTAAAAAAATCATCAATACATATGAAATCATCATTATAATAGTGTTCGTTAAACTAATCCCTGATTGTATATATAAAAATATAGGTAATATCAAAAGATAAATCATTCTCTTTAGACCTACCTCTAAAAAAATATATACAACCATTGATAGATACATTTTTTTTGTATTTACTGGCAATGGTTTAAACATGGTATGTACATAACTGTTTCTAAATGAACTCCAAAAGGATAATGCTAAAACAAACGAGGTCAAAGAAATAATTAATTTAAAATGGGTATGCTTAATAATGGTAATTTCTATACCACTATTCATAATTAAATAAAACTCAAACATCAACAAAATCATTATACTTATTATTAATCTACTTATCGATTTCACATTATATTTGTGACTCTCTGCGAGAATTATATATTTTAGATATTTATGTAGTTTCATCCACACCCAAAACCTCTCTAATTTGACTAGCATTCTCAAATGTTAATTCAGTAGCTTTTCTGTTATTAATTAATACAATTTTATTTGTAAATCTTTCAACTACATCAAGAATATGAGTAGATAAAATTACTAAATACCCCTTATTCTTTAATAGTTGTATATCTTCTATAAACTTCTCAATAGCTTGTATATCTAGTCCATTTAATGGTTCATCAAAAATTAAAATTCTTGTATTTATTAGGTAAGAACATATAATATTTAGCTTCTTGAGATTTCCAAGAGAAAGTTCATCGATTATCTTATTTTTATGGTTTGTAAATTGATACCTTTCCATATAATACTGTAATAATTTATGATCTATTTTCGTGTTGTATACGTCTAAAATTAAGTTTATATATTGCAAACAATTCATGTATTTTATTTTTTCAGGATTATCTGCTATATAAAACCTTTCCTTTTTACTGCTTTGTATTATTTTAGAGGGGCTTTCTGCACTAAAGGAAGCATTGCCCATAACAATACTTCCTTTAAATGTAGGCAAAACCCCACAAATTGTATTGATAAGTGTAGTTTTACCGCTACCATTTTTACCAATCAAAGCATAAATTTCTCCACTCGTCAGTTGTAAATTTACATTTTCTAAAATGAATTCTTTGTCGTACCAAACATATAAGTCAGAGATTTTTATCATTATTAACACCTTGTATTAATCTTAATAAAAATACGATAAAGATAATTCCAAAAATAGCTGAGAAAACCCAATCTTTTTTCACTATGAACACTATTGTTGAAATCACAAAAATTATAACTATTATTAATCTCAATAAATTTTTTGACATATTACCACTCCTAAATATTTTCCATCAGTGGCTCAAGTTTTTGTTCTTTGACCCAGCTGCATTTATCTTTTCGATGATTTTTATTTGTGTTTAGTCCTTTTAAGTAACATCCTGTACAGTAATCACTGAATGGACATTCTTTTGAACATAAACTAGAACTTTGAGGCGATTGTAATTTCCATAATTTATTGACAATATCACTAGAGAAAACTTCTTCATAGCTAGAATCTTTTAAATTACCAATTTTAAATTCTTTTGGAAATAATGCACACGGTCTTACATTACCGTTAGGATCCATAACTATTGATCGCCATCCAGCGCCACAATTATTAGCTTTATTTTCATTAATTGGTATAAGTGGAATAATATCTTTATTTTCTTTTAAAACATTTACCTCAAATTCTTTAAATGAAATATCATTTTGTTTATTTAACTTCATTTCATCTATTGATTTTCCTCGACCAAAGTCATCAATCCAATTGTAAGCAAATGCTTGTGCTCCTAGCTCTCTGACTAATTTAGCCATGTCTTTTATTTCCCACATATTATCTTCGTAAATAGACATACCTACTCTTACAAAAATACCTCTATCGGCTAATCTTTTAATATTTTTACAAGTTAGTTGATGTGCTCTAGGATGTTGTCGAAACTCATTATGTGATTCTGGATTAACACTATCTAATGATATACCTACTATAATCTTATCCTTATATTTTGTAAGCAAATCTAATACGTCTTGTCTTAAAATAGTAGCATTGGTTAATATGCCTACTTTATGAAACTTATTTAATGCATATTCTATTATCTCTTTTGCATTTTGGTGGACAAATGTTTCTCCCCCAGTAATTTCACACGTTAAAACCCCTTTGTCATACATTTCATCTGCTATTTTTTTAAACTCGTCAAAACTTAAAGTATCTTTAACAGATGGAGAACTTTCTAAATAACAGTGTTTACATTCTAAATTACATTTGTGAGTTATCTCAAAAGTTGTATGAAGTGGTGTAATATGCTCTTTAGAACCTGTTAAGTTAATTGGGCCCTTATTACTATTTTGTGTGAGTGTAACTAATTCCTTACTGTATAATTCTTTTATTAACTCACTGTACCAATTAATATGGTCCTTAAGTTCACAATCATACTTAATGCACATGTCTTGAATAATATCTATCATCTTTTTACTACCATCAAAGTAGGTACATGCTTCAAACGCAGAAGAATTTAAATCTAAATATTCAAACTCTAACATATCGAATTTGGCATCTCTGAAGCTCATTTCTATTACTCCGCCTTCTGGGAGTTGATGCAACCTAACGTTTTCATTAAACTTTATATATCTTTGCATATAGAAATCCCCTTTAAAAATCGAGTGTAACGACAAGTCGCTACACCCATAGTAAATACTCAATTAAGAAGCCATACCGAATGTACCTGTAATACCAGCTACTTCAAAATCAGGAATAGGACCATCAGCTAGACAAGCAGCACCAACCGCACATGCTGAGCAACCTTTGTTGCTAACCATTACACCTTGTTCCATAGCACTTCCTCCTCTCGTGTCTGACTTCTAATTCTAAGTTTAGGCTATCTATTAATAAATTTATGTGACGCTAGTCACAAAAAAACGAATATTTTTATTTTTCTGCAAATAAGAGCTAATTAAAATAGCATTTTTCACTTAGCAAGGGGATTACTAAAATATATCTATTTTACTTTATCTAATTCGATATTCATTTTTAACACATTCACGTAGTCTTCGGTCATGGGTGAGGTTTGTTTGTTGTGTTGGATGATTCGCTCAATTGTGACTTGATCGATACCTCGTGCTTTAGCAATTCTTTTCACTTGAGCTTTAGCGTTAGTCACAGTGATGTCTGGATCTAATCCCGAACCTGAAGCACTAACCGCATCGTTAGTAAGATGATGCCCCTCTTTGTGAATCGTCTCTTCAACGCGTTGTTTAAGTTGAGGATTAGAATTGGCAAGGTTTGAGCCTCCTGATGCAGGTCCTCCGTTATCTTTAACTTGTTGTGCATCCATATTATAATTCACTGCACTTATACGACCATGAAAATATTTAGGACTATGCCATTGTTGACCAATCAATTCTGAACCGATTACTTTACCGTCTTGTTTGATTAAACTTCCATTCGCTTGATGGGGAAATGTGATTTGGCCTATCGCTGTCACTGTGAGTGGAAATAACAATCCACATAACACAAACATGACAATCATAAGGCCAGCACTTTTTCGTATCGTTTGTATCATTTTTCTCCTCCTCCTCTAAACGACGTATTGAATCACTAAATCAATCAATTTGATACCGATAAATGGGACAATCATGCCACCTAGACCATAGACGAGCATATTTTTCATTAATATCGTTTGTGTTGAAGCGCCTTTAAATTGCACACCTTTCATCGCAATTGGAATCAACAACACAATAATCAAGGCATTGAATATTAATGCTGAGAGCACTGCTGATTCGGGTGAATAAAGGTGCATAATGTTTAGATGATTCATTGCTGGCATAGCAGACATGAACATGGCTGGTAATATCGCAAAGTATTTCGCAATATCGTTGGCAATACTAAATGTGGTTAAAGACCCTCGTGTCATCAATAATTGTTTACCTATTAAGACAACCTCCATTAATTTCGTAGGATTAGAATCTAAATCGATTAAATTGGCAGCCTCTTTTGCGCTCGTAGTACCTGAGTTCATAGCTAATCCTACATTGGCTTCAGCTAAAGCAGGCGCGTCATTTGTACCATCACCTGTCATTGCAACAATGTGCCCTTTTGCTTGTTCTTCTCTAATGACCTTAATTTTATCTTCAGGTTTACATTCGGCTATAAATCGATCTACCCCCGCTTCTTTAGCTATTGTTGCAGCAGTAAGTGCGTTATCGCCTGTGCACATAACGGTTTCGATGCCCATCTCGCGTAATTCTTGAAATCGTTCAACGAGTCCGTCTTTAATCACATCTTTTAAATAAATCACCCCTAAGATTTCATTATCTTCAATCACGACAAGTGGTGTTCCACCTTTTTTAGACACCTCGGTGACCTGGACGTCTAAATCTTCAGGTATGTGTCCGCCCGCTTCTTTCACACGTTTAACCATACTGTTAGGCGCCCCTTTATAGACTTCACGGTTGGCAAACTTCACGCCACTCATTCGTGTTTCAGCAGTAAATGGATAATATTCGCCTGTTTCATGTGGCAAATCAATATTTTGTCCTTTAGCGAGTTCGACAATACTGCTACCTTCAGGCGTGTCATCTTCTACAGAACTTTCATATGCGGCTTTGACTAATCTTTCATATGTTGATGATGCAACAGGTATAAATGCGTTTGCCATACGATTTCCATACGTAATTGTTCCAGTTTTATCTAAAATTAATACATTCACATCGCCACATGTTTCTACTGAACGACCACTTTTAGCTAAAATATTAAACTGAGTCACACGATCCATCCCAGCGATACCAATAGCTGATAGCAAACCACCAATGGTTGTAGGTATCAAACACACAGTTAAAGCAATCAACATCACGATGGATAAATCAAAGTGTAGAAACTTGGCTAACGGATACATGGTTAAAATCACGACTAAAAAGATAATAGTTAATGTCATTAGAAGTGTGAAAAGCGCAATTTCATTTGGTGTCTTCTTTCTTGTCGCGCCTTCCACGAGATGAATCATTTTATCAAGGAATGATTGTCCGGGTTCAGATGTAATTTCTATTTCTAACCAGTCAGATGCGATAGATGTACCACCAATGACATTATTGAAATCTCCACCACTCTCTTTAATCACAGGTGCCGATTCACCTGTAATTGCGGACTCATCTACTGTTGCTAATCCTTTAATGACTTGACCATCATTTGGAATTTGTTCACCTGTTTCAACACGGACGATGTCGCCTTTTTTCAATTTACTGGCATCGATGATTTCATAACTACCGTCATCTTTAATCAGACGTGCTGTCATTTCTGTTTGTGTTTGACGTAAAGCATTGGCTTGAGCTTTACCGCGACCTTCTGCCAACGCTTCTGAGAAATTTGCAAAGATTAAAGTTAATAATAGTATGATAAAGATACTTAACACATACGTGCGTGATACATTTTCTTGAATAAATAAATTGGGAAAGAATGTTAAAACCAATGAAAGTAGCATACCTACTTCTACAACAAACATAATCGGGTTTTTAACCATATATTTAGGATTTAATTTTAGAATACTTTCTTTTAATGCTTGTTTAACCAAGCTGGATTCAAATATTTTTGTGGTTTCCATCATTTTCAAATACTCCTTTCATCAAGAATGCATCAATAGCTGTTCTCCTATAGGTCCAAGCATTAAATCTGGTAAGAAGGTTAAGCCACTGAGCAAAATGATGAAGATGATTAATACAGTGCTAAAGAATACATTATTAATAGGTACATCTTGGGTGTGATGTTGATACGTTTTCTTGTTGACCAGACTTGAGACAATCAATAATTGTAAAACGATTGGCACATACCGTGCGATTAACATGACGACACCTGTTGAAATATTCCAGAATACCGTATTATCTTTTAACCCTTCAAAGCCTGAACCATTGTTAGCAGATGAAGATGTAAATTCATATAACACTTGCGATATACCGTGGAATTGTGGATTCGTTATCGCCTCTTTAGCACCAGGAACGATAAATGCCAATGCTGAAAATATTAAAATCAATAATGGATGTACTAAAAATGTCAAAGCAATCCATTTCATCTCTTTCGCTTCAATCTTCATTCCTAAATAACTTGGAGTCTTACCAATCATTAAACTGCATATAAAGACGGTTAACATGACATAAATCAACATGTTCATCAGGCCTACACCTTCACCGCCGAAGACTGCATTTAACATCATTAATATCATCGGCACCATGCCTCCTAAAGGCGTTAGACTATCGTGCATATTATTGACCGTTCCTGTTGTGAAAGCTGTCGTAATTGTTGTAAATAGTGCCGACTGACCAATGCCAAAGCGTGTTTCTTTACCTTCCATATTGCCACCATCGATGCCTAAATGATGTAATACGGGATTACCTGCAAATTCAAAGTGTAGGCAAACGAGTAAAAACGCAATAAATAATGTGAACATGGCTATAAATATCATCAGTGCATGCGGATGAATTTGTTTTTTCGTTTTCAGCATTCTACCAAACAAGAATACTAACGAACCCGGAATAAGCATCATACTTAAAGCCTCTGCGAAATTAGTCCAGTATGTGGGATTCTCAAAAGGCGTAGATGAGTTCGCACCTAGGAAACCGCCACCATTGGTTCCAAGATGTTTAATTGCTTCAAGTGACGCAATCGGTCCGTAAGCAATGGTTTGTTTAACGCCTGACATCGTTTCTACAACTAAGTTACCTTTCAATGTTTGTGGTGTGCCTTGGCTAATTAGAAATAAACTAATGATAAACGCAAACGGAATTAAGACACGCACAATAAAGCGCGTCATGTCTTGATAGAAATTTCCAATGACGTCTGTTACGCCAGTTAATCTTCTCAACATTGCGATACATACTGCGTAACCTGAAGCAGCTGAGGTGAACATTAAACATGTAATCACGCCCATTTGTGTGAAATAGGTTAAGCCTGTTTCTCCCGCATAATGTTGTAAATTGGTATTCGTTAGAAATGACGCTACCGTATTAAACGCTAGCGACACCGATTGATTTAAGTTGTGGTTCGGGTTCAACCATAGCCATTGTTGTGTGAGTAGTAAGATGAAGGCAAATGCGCCCGTTAAACCGTTAAACCATAAAAAGTGTTTCAAATATGTTTTACCTGACATATGCTCTAATTGTGTACCGATCAATTTGTAAATTAACTTTTCAATAGGATGAAATAAGATATCTATCTTCGTCGGAACAGTGAGCGCTACTGTATATAAATATCGACTCACAAAATATGCAAGAACGATAAATGTAATTAAGAATAGAACAATACTCATGATGCTTCCCTCTTTCGTTATTAGAATTTTTCACTCCAAAGTAATGCATAAAATAGGAATAGAATTAATCCGATGACCACGAAGGCTAATAATGTAATCATTGTGCTCCTCCTCACTTTCATGGTCATCTTAGCAAGAGCGATATAATCAAAGTATTAACATTTGAACAAAGTTATTAAGAAAATATAAAGATGAGGTATAAAATTAAAATAAAAATGGATAATTATAATAATCTTAATTAAGATGTAGTTAAGAGGTGTTGGCAGATGGAAAGTTCATATAAAAAAAGAGGCAAACTCACCATTTATTTAGGCTATAGCCCCGGGGTCGGTAAGACATATGAAATGTTGTCGAACGGCATTGATCTTTATAAAGAAGGGGCAGATATTAAGATTGGGTATATTGAACCCCATCAACGTCCCGAGACAGATGCACTTGCGAAACAATTGCCAGAAATTGAGCCATCTAGTCGAAGATTTGGCAGTCATCAATTTCACTATATAGATGTTGAGCAGATTGTAGAAGTACATCCTGATGTCGTCCTTATTGATGAATTGGCACATACCAACATTTCTAAGAAACGTCATTTGAAGCGTTATATGGATATTGAAGAAATTTTATCTCATGGCATTGATGTTTGGACAACGCTTAATATTCAACATATTGAAAGTTTAAGTGGCCAAATTGCTTTAATGACAGGTATTCAAGTCACAGAGCGTGTACCAGATCAATTTATTATGTCTGCAGATGCGTACGAAGTTGTGGATATTTCACCGAATATGTTGATTCAACGGTTGAAAGCTGGAAAGGTTTATAAAAAGGAACGTTTAGATACTGCTTTTTCCAACTTTTTCACATATGAGAATCTGACTGAGTTACGTGAACTTACGCTAAGAACTGTGGCGGATATCATGAGTCAAAAAGAGCAACAGTATAAAACGAAACATACGGATATCACGCCTCATATTGCAGTAGCAGTGAGTGGTAGCATTTATAATGAACGTGTGATTCGTGAAGCAAGACGTGCAGCTTATAAAGAACATGCGAAATTTACAGCGGTGTATATCGACACATTTGAAACACGTTCTGAGAGTAGACTTCAAGACCACTATGTCCATAAAAATCTCATGCTCGCAAAATCACTAGGTGCTGAAATCAAAGTACTGTATGCACAGGATATCGCGAAAACTTTAATCCATTGGTGTGACAAAGCCTTTGTTACCAAGTTAGTACTCGGGCAGTCAGAACGGCCACGTTGGAAAGAGTATTTTAAGAAGTCACTCATCGAACAAATCAATCATACCCCGCACCATTTCAAATTAGAGATTGTTCCGATCCATAAAATTTATTCAGACAAACAAGACCGTAAGCAAAAGATGGATAAACAACCTTATCAACTTACGTTATCTGTAGATATTGTCAAAATGTTAATTATTCAATCTTTATGTGTACTCCTTGGAATCTGGATTTATAAAATGGATAAGAACGAATCGAGTGCGATTATCTTACTCATATTCTTTATCGGCATTATTGTGCTGTCTATTTGGACGCAATCGTATCTCATCGGATTCTTTGCGTCGATTCTGAATGTCTTTGTCTTTAACTATTTCTTTACTGTGCCAAGGTTTACGCTTGAAATGTATCGTTTCGAATATCCAATTACGTTTGTGACAAGTATTTTCGCCAGCATTTTCACGAGTGCCATATTGAAAAATTTAAAATATCAACATTCATTAACGGAACGGCAGTTATATCGTACGGATATTATGTTGCAATTCAACCAGTCGATTAAGGAATCTTATTCTATCATGAGGTTACTGACAATTGCCGGTGAACAGATTCATCAACTGTTAAATCAAGATGTTACCGTCTTCCTCGTGGAGTCTAAGAAGGTGATTAAATCCTCTTCATTTGGCAATAGAACCATCTCGAATAATCACGGGACTGATGATGCTGAGACATTAAGTTGGGTCATTGAGAATGAAAGCCGTGCGGGAAGACTTACCGATACCTTCCCCGGTAGTAAATATCTATGTATTCCAATTGGTACCAAGCCGGTTAAGGGCATCATTTCAATTCAGTTCACGGATGAAGATTTCATCGATACGTACGACAGTTCTATCTTAGATTCAATGTTGAATGATATTACGCTCGCTGTGGAAAATGTGGACCTACTGAAACAAACAAGACAATCAATGCTATTAGCGGAAAGGGAGGCCACACGTTCTAACTTCTTACATTCTATTTCGCATGATATTAGAACACCTTTAACATCTATTATCGGAAATTTAGATGTATTGAAATATCATGGCGAAGGCTTGGATAAAAAAGAACACGCACATTTGTTAACCGCTTCTTACGAGGAAGCCCAATATCTGTATACACTCGTCACAAACATCCTATCTTTAACTAAGTTAGAGCGTTCAGATATTCAAATCAAACGTACTTCCTATCTGGTAGAAGAATTATTAGAAGAATTTAAGGAAGGACTTGTGCGTAGACATCAAAACCAAAAAGTAAATATTGAAGATGACGGTACTTTGGCGTTGGTCCATATCGACAGTAAATTGATTCTACAAGTATTATTTAACTTGGTCGATAATGCTTTAAAGCATGCTGAATCACGTTCAGACATTACGCTACGTGTACATGAACAACGTTCGAAAGTACGATTTGAAATGGTTGATTGTGGCAAGGGTGTTCCCGAAGAAGAACGACGTTTAATCTTTAATCCTTATTATTCAGGAGATTATTTTAAAGATAATAAAAAAGACAGTTTAGGGTTAGGATTATACTTAGTACAATTAATATTGAAACAACATCACAGTCAATTGGAATACCGACCTAATCATCCGCAGGGTAGTATATTTTATTTTTATTTAGACATAGAGAAAATAGAAATGGAAGGGTGAGGTTATGAAATCTACACTTTTAGTCGTTGAAGATGATGAAGCGATTTTACATTTAATCGATGTTGCATTAACAATGAATTATTATAAAGTCATTAAAGCTAAAAATGGCAGAGAAGCGGAATTCCGCATCAGAACAGAGCATCCAGATATTATTTTACTTGATCTCGGCTTACCTGACATCGATGGATTATCCTTAATTCAGCAGCTTAGAGAATGCGTTGATACGCCTATTATTGTCATTAGTGCACGCACAGAAGAAGAAACCATTGTGAAAGCATTAGATTGTGGTGCAAATGATTATATGACTAAGCCCTTTAATATTGATGAATTACAAGCACGTATTAGAGTTGCGCTACGCGTCTCGAGAAAGATTGATACAGAGCAGAATAACTTTGAAAATGGTCCGTTAACGATTGATTTCAACGGCAAGTCTGTTTATATCATGGGACAGTCTATTCATTTAACCCCTAATGAGTTTCAATTGTTGGAAATCTTAAGCCGTCACGTCGGGAAAGTGTTAACATATCAGATTTTATTAAAATCATTGTTCGGATACGTCAATAAGTGCGAAATGGCTTCATTACGTGTACACATGGCGTCGTTACGTAAGAAATTAAATTATAGTGAAAACATTGATGGTATGGATAAGAAACTGATCATCACCCATCCGAGAATCGGATATCAAATGCAACATTTAGGGTGATATTAAAAACCGGACTTAAAAGAATAATTCTTATAAGTCCGGTTTTTTTAATGTATTGAAAGCAAAATCTGTCAATGAATTAATTTTACTTTATCGATAAGCTTTTACTATCACTTTATATTTCACCTTCAGTCACATTCAGAGTAACATCAATCAAATACTCGTTATTTTGAATATGATAAAGTTCAACAATCTGAAGATTCAATTGACTTAGAAGCTCTTCAAATTCGTTATAATTTCTTTCCTTCCCTCCACATAATGCCCATATGTTCAAAGCGTTCATGTATTCATCATAATTATCTTCAATGGAACCATTTGGTAAGATTGTTTCTATTATCCAAATATGGCTTGAAATAGACATATTAGAACTGACATTATTTAATATTTTTATTGCTTGCTTATCATTCCAATCATGTAAAACCTTTGCCAATATAAATATATCTCCTCTTACCTTATAGGGCTCAAAGAAATTTTGAACTTTGAAGTTTATCCTGTCATAGAAACTTTTGCTTTTCCTCAAATTTAAATTATTATTTACACTATTCAAATCTAGAATTAAACTTTTAGAACTTACGAAATAGCTTAGTAATTTATTTGAGAATTCACCCCTACCACCGCCAATATCGACGAAGTTATAAGGAAATTCATAATCAAATTTTTCTAACCAATTTTGTATATTATAAGAATTAGTGTAATTCCCCATCATTGTTCTAAATAACATTTGTAAGTGATGTTCTTCTTCTATCTTTTCAAAAAACTTACTATCATTTTTCAATTCAAATGGAGGTATATCTTTTTGTAATCCTTCACTTAATTCTAACCATGTGGGCATCGAAATTTGTCCAGAGAACATAATATAAGAATAAAGCGTGTTCTTTTTATCATTACCAATTAGCTCCTCACCTAAAGGTGTCAACATTAAAATTTCTTTCTTTTCAACTATAAAATGCTTAGCAATAAGTGGTATTAGAATCAAATTAATCCTATTCTTACTAATATTTAATTGCTTTGCTAATGTACTTCTAGTATGCCGTTTAAGGTTTATTTCATCAAATAGATGAAGTTTACATGCATTATATAATAAAGCTGACAAAGAAAAGCCCTGTATCATTTTCATAATAGTTATTTGATTAGTGTTCACCCTTCGTACCTCCTTCCGTACTATATAATTTAGTTTCTAATGACAAATAGTACGATGAAGAAGTTTTAAAAGGGAAAAAATGATTACCTTCAAATACTTCGTATTCAAAATTTCCTTTTGTAACATCATTCCAGCACTTAATATCTGCTATTGCTATATCTCTATCTTGATTACCAATATGTGCTAATATACTCGCATTTATGTGTTCATCATGATAAACATGTTGCTCATTTAATTTATAATCACTTTTAATTATAGGTAAATATATTTTTTGTAACTCTCTAGATTGCCAAAATAGTTCTGGAGTGCCTCCGTATTCTTCCAATTCTTTTATTAACTCTTCATCTCTCATAGTTGTATTGTAAGATTCTTTTTTATCTACATTAACACTTTGCCGAGCTGCCACAATCAATTTTGCAATCTCAATACCATATTCATTTTCAAGTTGGTACGTAACGTAAAATGCTAATAAAGCTCCAAAGCTATGACCATAGATGAAAATTTTATCTTGATAGTCTACTAAATCAACAATATTTCTTGCGACATCATCTACAACTTCCCACAAATCTGTAGGTAATTCTTCTTTCATACGAGTATTTTTACCTGGAAGCTCAATTGGAATAACTGTTATATTCTTCATTTGTTTCATCCATGGTAAGAAACGTGACGCTGATCCTCCAGCATGACTAAAACAAAATATCTTGTATTTACTAGAAAGGTGCTTTTTTTCTAAATATGGAAACATCGGACTAAAAATATTGTCCATATTAAATTTCACCTTCCTCTACCTCAGCTTGTATATTATCTTTGATATAATTAGATAGCTCATATAACTTAGGATGATTAAACAATTCTTTCAATGTTAAGTTTATAGATAATTCTTCTTTTATTAATTGAATCAATTGGAGTGCCTTTAATGAATCTCCTCCTAATTTAAAGAAGTCATCACCTAATTTAATATCTTTAATTTTAAGTAGTCTTACCATCATATTTTTAAGTTTTTTATCTAAATCATTAAACTCTCTCTTAACTTCTATATTATTTGTTGCTTTAACGTCTTTAAGTAATCTTTTGCAATCAACTTTTCCATTTATTGTAAGAGGAAACTTAATAATTTTATGATATATTTTTGGAATCATGTATGATGGTAATTTTTTTCTTAATTCATTCTCTATATACTCTCTTTCAACTGGTTCTTTTAAAATATAGAAAGCAATTAGCTGATTATCCAAGAGTACCAATGCGTCTTTAATCTCAGTAATTTGTTTTAAACTTTGTTCTATTTCACCTAATTCTATTCTGTATCCATTTAATTTAACTTGGTTATCTTCTCGTCCCATAAAGATAATTTGTCCATCATGTCTTACCATAGCAGTATCTCCCGTTTTATAAAGACGTTCATTTAACTTAGAATGGAAAAAGAATGAGTGTTTTGTTTTAGTAGCATCGTTCCAATAACATTCCGCTAAACCTTCGCCAGCAATATATAAATCACCTATAACTCCTATTGGACATTCATTTAATTGTGAATTTAATATATACATACGTTGATTAGCAAGGGGGTGCCCATATGGAACAGAACTATCCGATTCTTTTAATAATGCTAAATCAAAACTATTTGACCAAATAGAAGCCTCTGTAGCCCCTCCTAATCCATAAAATATTAATTGAGGGTTAAGTACTTCTTTGGCTACTTTATATAAATTTTTATGAATCCAGTCTCCACTTAAAAGAACTTTTTTTATACTTAAAGTACGTTTATCAAGTTTTTCTATATAATCCAAAAAGAGCTTAAATAAGGCTGGTACAGAATTCCAAATTGTAACTTTATGAGTTTCTACAATCTGAATTATTTTTTCAGGATTCAACCGATCTTTTTCACTTAAAACGACCACACTACCCCCAACTTGAAACATACTAAAAATGTCATATATAGCTAAATCAAACGTCATTTGTGATATCATGATAGTCCTATCTTTAGATTTAGCCTTTATTTTTTCATTAACAGCTAAAATCGTGTTCATTACTGATGAGTGCTGTATCGCTACACCTTTAGGTGTTCCAGTAGTTCCTGAAGTATATATAATATAAGCAATATCATCAGGTTTAATAGTATTTGTAGTAATATGCTCTAATTTATTATGATTAAAACGAACAACAGGTAGGTCTGCATACGTGTCATCTTGAAAATCTTCATTAGCGATGATACATTTGATTTTCGCTTGTTTGGTGATCTTTTGATTACGTGTTAAAGGATGCTCTTTGCTTAGGGGTACAAATATTGCTCCTATTTTTAACGTAGCAATAATAGCAACAATTTGTGCATAAGTCTGATCTGAAATTATTGCTACTACGTCTCTTTTTACAATCCCCGAATCTTTTAACTTCTGAGCTACTCCATTAGCATATAAGTCAATCTCTTTATAAGTGAGTTTTCTATGTTGATCAATCACTGCAATTTGATTTGGTTTCCTCTTAACCTGGTAATCAAACCCTTCTAGCAATGTGTGACCTAAAAATTCTAATCTATGCTTCTTGCATTTCTTAATACCATGAGAGGACGGAGTTAATTTGATTATGTTAGATTGTTCTGATTCCCAAATTTCTCTGTTTTCACTTAGTTGTTCTGGTTCTGTTGCAAAGTTGAATTTATAGTATAATTTTAACAAAAAGGAGTCTTCTG